>Ga0307518_10001367_pt1 | contig 18139 bp, 12 predicted proteins | sample 25_EM_MG_FD_203889 | JGI IMG/M metagenome (GOLD analysis project Ga0307518, IMG submission 203889) | Populus trichocarpa ectomycorrhiza microbial communities from riparian zone in the Pacific Northwest, United States - 25_EM | ecosystem: Host-associated > Plants > Roots > Unclassified | place...
GCCCGGCGATGCCGTTGTTCGTCCCGAACATCGACCGTAGTGACAGCGACGTGTACCCCAGCGCCATCGCCACCTCGACGTCCTGCACCAGATCGAGGCCGAGCCCGCCCCACTCCTGGGGGATCGCGTACCCGAACAACCCCATCTCCGCGGCCTGCGCCCGAAGGTCGGCCGGAATGGCGTCCGTGCTCATGATCTCGAGCTCGCGAGGCATCACGCGGGTACGAACGAAGTCATTGATCTGGCTGAGGACGTCCGCGAACACGTCGTCGGGAACGTCGGGGTTACCCGTGTACATGACTCTCACTATCGAACACCGATTAAGTTCAGTCCAATACTCAATCAGTCACCCTGTGATACCCTAAATGCAATTATGGATGTTCAGCAGATTCGCGCGTTCCTCGCTGTGGCCGAAGAACTGCACTTCGGTCACGCGGCTGAGCGACTACACGTCGCCCAGCCGCCGCTGAGCCGGACCATCAAGAACTTGGAACGGGAGCTGGGCATTCAGCTCTTCGAGCGCAATACGCGGTCGGTGAGCCTCACCACCGGCGGGCACGCGCTCGTCGAACCCGCGAAAGAGGTGCTGGAGGCGTTGCGACGCGCCGAGGCCGCGGTGCGTTCCGCAGGCGACGGCGAGGTCGGCCTGGTGCGGATCGCCTTCGCAGGGGTCTCCACCCACCCACTGGTGGCGAAGCTCGCCCGCGCGGTCCGCTCGCGCCGCCCGGGTATCCAATTGGAACTGTCCAGCCAGAACTTCGCGCAGCCTGCGATGAAGAAGCTCGTACAGGGCGACACCGACATCGCGCTGGGCCGTTGGGACGTGGTCCCCGGCGACGTGGCCGCCGAAGTCGTGATGCCCGACGCGCTTGTCGTCGCCGTTCCGGATACCCATTCCCTGGCCGGTGCCCACCGGCTGGCACTCGAGGCGCTCGCCGGGGACGGCTTCATCTCCTTGCCGCCACACGAAGGCGCTGTCCTCCCGGACAGACTGCGAAGGCTCTCCCACGCGGCGGGCTTCGTCGCGGACGTCGTCCAGATAGCTCCGGACACGCAAACCGCGCTGGCGCTGGTGAGCGCCCAGGTCGGATGTCACTTGACTCTGGCGTCGGTAGCCGAAAACGCGGCCGATCCCCATGTGGTGTTCGTACCTCTCGACGCGCCGCGGCAGGACGTCGATCTCCGGGCGGCTTGGCGGCGCGACGACCGCAGCCCCGCTCTCCGGGCGGTACTGGACGAGCTGCTGGCACTCGAACGCCTCCCGCGTTCAGAGTGAGCTCTCGTTGTCGTCGAGACCGAACTCGCGCAACCGGCGATAGAGCGTGGTCCGGCCGATACCGAGAAGAGCGGCCGCTTCCGACTTGTTCCCACCCGCGGCGTCGAGGGCTTTGACGACGGCGTCACGTTCGGCGGCTTCCAGGAGTGTCAGCCGCCGCCGGGGCTGGGCCTGCCGCAAGTGCTGGGGCAAATGCTCACGCTGCAACACCGGGGCGTCGGCGTCACGGAGCACCTTGGCGAGCGTGTCGGCGAGTTCGGCGATGTTCCCCGGCCAGTTCCACTGGACGAGCGCCTGAAGCGCGGCCGGTGACAAGGTATGCCGCCCGCCCGGATCGAGACGACCGAGTATCTCCGACACGAGACCCGGAATCCGGTCCGGAGTCAGCGGCCGCGTTCGTGCGACTGGCGTGAGGTCGTCGAGCGCCGCGCGTACCGCGGGCGGAGCATCGTTCTTGGAGGCGGTCAGCAGGAGTTTGCCCGGCAACTGGGACACGTCGGCCAGCAAGCGGGACAAGCGGTGTGCGTCCGCCTCAAGGACGTCTTCGACTCTGCGAAGAAGGACTGAAGCACCTCCGGTGAGCAGTTCGGTCACTGTCGGCCACAGCGCGGTCGTTCCGGGCACGACGGTGATCTCGTCGAGAGATCCCGGCCGGCACAACTCGCGGACGATGGTCGCCCGGCCGGAACCGCGTGGCCCCTCCACGAGAAGGGCGCCGGCGGCGGCGACCGGTCGCTCCCCACGAGGAAGAGAGGCCGCCGCATCACGTCGACGGGCGAAATGCAGCACGAAATGATCGCGAGGGCCGTCGAGTACACGCCGCGCCGTCACCTCGGTGTGCGCATCCGGCAACAGGAGCCGAGTGGTGTCACCGGCCGACCAATCATGATCGGACAGCAGCTCCCACAGCAGCACGTGGGAATCGACGCTGACGTAGGTCAGGCCTGGGGTATTGGCCAGCAAAGACTCCTTGTCCATCACGACGGTCGGGCGCTTCGAGTTGGTGAAGCGCATGAAAGACATGGCCAGCGCCAGATCCTGCGGACGGGAAGCCGCGCGCAGCCGTTCCTCGACCTGCTGCCCGATCTCCCGGGTGACCGACAGCATCAGCGGGTTCGCCGACTCGATCGGGCCTCCGACGGAGATCGATCCGACGACCGTCCCGTCCGGAGCGCTCACGGGCGCGGCCGCGCAGGCGAGGGTGGCCAGGGCATCGTTGTAGTGCTGACTGCCTTCGATGTACACGGCGCGTTTCTCGACCATCGACGTGCCGAGCCCGTTGGTGCCCACCGAATCTTCGGAATAGTCGAACCCTTCCGCGGCGTATACGCTGTCCAGTCGCCGCCGGACGCCGCTATCACTCGTACGACGAGCGACGATGCTTCCCGCCCGGTCGCTGAGGAACAGGGTGGATCCAGTGTCGGCCAACTGATGCTGCCAGCGATCGAGCACCGGCGCGGCCGCCCGCAACAGGACGGAATCGGCGTCGAAATCCGCATACCGGCGGCTCAAAGCCGCACTGTCGATGCTGCTGCTGATCGACCGCCGCCAGCTGCGCATGATCAAATCCGGGACGCTGTCAGTGCACACGTCACCGAGCAGGCCGACCCGGAGCAACCTCTCACGCGCTTCGCGCACAGGATCGGGCATCGCACTAACTCCTTCGGTAGTCCGCCCACCTACTGTCCCCCGAAAATCGTGCAAATCCAATACCTAATCGGTCATTTATTATGTCGTTTCAAGTATCAGAGCAGGTCAAGGGCCACCTTGATCACTGTTCCAAACTGGAACACCACCCTGGCGCCCAGTCGGCCGACCATGGGATTTCGCAAGTGAACTACGCCACACAGGCCGGTGAAACCCGAAGGAACAGGCGCCATGAACCCCAACGCCACGGACCGCATCCAGCAGCTCGACGCGCTCGTCGTCGGAGCCGGATTCGGCGGTATCTACATGCTCTACAAGCTGCGTAACGAGCTCGGCCTCGACGCCGTGGCCATCGACAAGGCCGGCGGCGTGGGCGGGACCTGGTACTGGAACAAGTACCCCGGCGCCCTCTCGGACTCCGAAAGCTTCGTCTACCAGTATTCGTTCGACAAGGACCTCTACGCCCAAACCCCCTGGACGACGAAGTTCGTCCGCCAGCCGGAGATCCTCGACTACCTCAATGGCGTCGTGGACCGGTATGGCCTGCGTGAGCACATCCGCTTGGAGACCGGGATGACCGATGCCGAGTTCGACGAGGACTCCGGCACCTGGACCGTGCGCACCGACCGCGACATCACCTACCGATGCCGGTTCCTCATCACCGGTCTCGGGCTGCTGTCGGCGACCAACCTCCCGGACCTGCCGGGCATGGAGAACTTCGAAGGCAGGCTCGTGCACACCGGCGCCTGGCCGGACGACCTCGATCTGACCGGCAAGCGCGTCGGTGTCATCGGGAACGGCTCGACCGGGAACCAGGTCATCACCGCGACCGCTCCGATCGCCGCACACCTCACCTCGTTCCAGCGCACACCGCAGTACAGCGTCCCCGCGGGTAACCGCCAACTGACGCCGGAAGAACTTCAGTCCCATCAGGACAATTTCGAGGCCAACTGGGACCAGGTGCGCAACTCCAGTGTCGCCATGGGCTTCGAGGAGAGCACGGTGGAAACCTTCAGCGTCTCGGCCGAAGAACGGCAGCGCATCTACGAGAAGGCTTGGAACGAGGGCGGCGGCTTCCGCTTCATGTTCGAGACCTTCTGCGACATCGCCACCGACCCGGCGGCGAACGAAGAAGCCGCGAAGTTCATCCGCGGCAAGATCGCCGAGATCGTCGAGGACCCGGAAACCCGCCGGAAGCTGACCCCGACGGACCTCTACGCCCGCCGCCCGCTCTGCGACTCGGGGTTCTACGAGACCTTCAACCGGCCGAACGTTTCGCTGGTCAACGTCAAGGAGAACCCGATCACGCGGGTCACGGAGAACGGCGTGGTCACCGCGGATGGTGTCCTCCACGAACTCGACGTGCTGGTGTGCGCCACCGGCTTCGACGCCGTCGACGGCAACTACGTGCGTGTCGACATCCGCGGCCGCGACGGCCAAAGCCTCAAAGAGCACTGGAGCGACGGGCCGACCAGCTATCTCGGCATGGCCACCAGCGGCTTCCCCAACCTGTTCATGATCCTCGGTCCGAACGGCCCCTTCACCAACCTGCCGCCGTCGATCGAGACCCAGGTCGAGTGGATCGGGGACACCGTCCGTACCCTCTCCGCTTCCGCGACCGGCTGGATGGACGTCGATCCGGCCACCGAAACCGCCTGGACCGAAACCTGCGCGGACATCGCCGACCAGACGCTGTTCCCCAAGGCGGCGTCCTGGATCTTCGGCGCGAACATCCCCGGCAAGAAGCGGACCGTCATGTTCTACCTCGGCGGCATCAAGGAGTACCGCAGGCTGCTGGCCGCCGAGACCGCAGCGGGTTACCCCGGATTCACGGCCAAGGCCACCGAGACCGCAGCGGTCTGAGAAGGACGGACATGACCAAGTACGCAACCGTCGACCCGACCACCGGCAAAGTGGTCCGCGAATTCGCGACCTTGTCCGACGAAGCCGCCTCGAAGGCTCTCGCTGATTCGCACGACGCCTACCTGCTGTGGCGTGTCACGGACTTGAAAGACCGTGCCGCCGCCCTGATCCGCATCGCCGAGTCGTACCGCGAGAACTCCGACGAGCTGGCGGAGCTGATGACCCTCGAGATGGGCAAGCCCGTCAGCCAGGCCAAGGCGGAAATCGCGCTGTCCGCTTCGATCTATGAGTACTACGCCACCAGCGGACCGACATTCCTCGCCGACGAAGAACTCGACATCGCCGGCCCCGGGCGGGCACTGGTGCGCACCGCGCCGATCGGCGCCCTGCTCGGCATCATGCCGTGGAACTTCCCGCACTACCAGGTCGCCCGGTTCGTCGCGCCGAATCTGCTGCTGGGCAACACCATCCTGCTCAAGCACGCCGGGAATTGCCCTCAGCAGGCGCTGCGGATCGACGAACTGATCGCCGGTGCGGGCGTGCCGTCAGGGGTCTATCAGAACGTCTTCGCGACCACCGATCAGGTGGCGACGATGATCGCCGACCGGCGGCTGCAAGGTGTTTCGCTCACCGGATCGGAACGCGCCGGCAGCGCGGTCGGCGCTCTCGCCGGAAAGCACCTGAAGAAATGCGTGCTGGAACTCGGCGGGTCCGATCCGTTGCTGGTACTTCCCGGCGCCGACGTCGATCACGCCGTGTCCGCGGCGGCGGCAGGCAGGTTCGGGAACGCCGGGCAGACCTGCACCTCGTCGAAGCGGCTGATCGTCGAGGAATCCCTGTGGGCGAGCTTCCTCGACGGCTTCCTGTCGAAGGCCGCGGAGTGGCAGGCGGGAGATCCCACGAGCGAAAGCACCAAGCTCGGGCCGATGTCGTCGGTGCCTGCCCGGGACGAACTGGCCGAACAGGTTCAGGACGCGATCGACAAGGGGGCGAAGGTCCACCTTGGCGGGAAGGTGCCCGACGGCGACGGCGCCTATTACCCGGCGACCGTGCTGTCCGAGGTCACCCCGGACATGCGCGCCTACTACGAGGAGCTCTTCGGCCCGGTAGCGGTGCTGCATCGGGTCGGCTCGGTGGACGCGGCAATCGAGCTCGCCAACGACTCACCGTTCGGACTCGGAAGCGCCGTCTTCACCCACGACGACGACACCGCCGGATACGTCACCGACCGGCTCGAAGCGGGGATGGTCGGAGTCAACACCACCATCAAGAGCGCGCCCGATCTGCCCTTCGGTGGCGTCAAGAACTCCGGGATCGGACGGGAACTCGGCCGCTTCGGCCTCGACGAGTTCTCGAACAAGAAGCTCGTGCGCATCGTCTGACCCGTCGCCGGATTCAAGGAGGAACCATGCGCGCAGCCGTCTACCACGGCAACCATCGACTATCCATAGAGGACGTTCCGGAACCGTCCCCCGCCGAGGGCGAGGTGAAGGTCAAGGTCAGCCGCAACGGCATCTGCGGCACGGACCTGCACGAGTTCTACGACGGGCCGATCTTCATCCCGACCAGCCCGCATCCGCTCACCGGCAAGAAGATGCCCGTGGTCATGGGGCATGAGTTCTCCGGCGTGGTCACCGAAGTCGGCAAAGGTGTCACCGACGTCCACGAGGGCGACCACGTCACCATCGAACCGGTGTACCGGTGCGGCGAATGCCGCCCCTGCAAAACCGGCCGCTACAACGTGTGCGTCCAAGTGGGCTTCCACGGGCTGATGGCCGACGGCGGCATGGCGGAGTACACCGTAGTGCCTCGCAACCAGGTGCACCACCTGCCCGACAGCGTTCCCGTCGAATTGGGCGCACTGGTCGAGCCGATGTCCGTGGCCTACCACGCGGCGAGGATCAGCGAGGTCGGTGACCAGGGAAGCGCCTTGATCTACGGCGCGGGGCCGATCGGGATCGGGCTCTGGTTCGCCTTGCGTGGCATGGGTTTGACAGAGATCGACGTCGTCGAGCCCTCGGAGACCCGTCGCAAGTCGATCGAGGCGCTCGGCGCCCGCACTCTCGATCCGCTCGCCGAGGACGTGCCCGCGCTGATCGCCGATCGCACGGACGGCGCCGGCGTGGACGCCGCGTTCGACGCCGCGGGGGTCGAGCCCGCCGTCGCCTCCGCCCTCGAATGCGTGGGCGAACACCGTCCTCTGGTCAGCGTCGCCATCTACGACAAGCCGCTGTCGACGCCGCTGCTGAATCTGGTACTGAAGGAGCGCCGGATCCAGGGAACGCTCTGCTACACGGGTGAGGACTACCGCGCCGTCATCGACCTCATGGCCCGCGGGCACTATGACACCACCGGGTGGGTCGACACCGTCCCGCTGTCCGGAGTCGTCGAGCAGGGCTTCGAGGAACTCCGCGCCGGGCGGAAGATGAAGCTGCTGGTCGATCCGACCGCGTGATGATGCTCCGCAAGGAGGGGTGCGGCCACTGGCCGCACCCCTCCTTCACGCTGTCGCGATCACTTCAACCGGCGGATCGAGTGCTCCTCGACGTAAGCCGCGAGGCCGGCCGCGCCGAACTCGCGTCCGATGCCGCTCTGCTTGATGCCGCCGAACGGCATCCGCAGATCGAGGGACTCGAACGAATGGGTGTTGATGAAGGTGCTGCCCGCCTCGATCCGGCGGGCGACCTTCAAGCCCCGGTCGGGGTCCGTGGTCCACACCGACGATCCCAGGCCGTAGTCGCTGTCGTTGGCCCAGGCGATCACCTGGTCCTCGTCGTCGTAGGCGATGAGCGGGACGACCGGACCGAACTGCTCCTCGCAGGACACCGGCGCGGTGTGCTCGACGTCGCGCACGACGTGCGGCAGCACGTAGTACCCGTTGTCCCACGACGAAGCGTCGAGCTTGCGCCCGAGTTCGACCAGGGTGGCCTGGGAGTTGCGGGTCCGGTCGAGCAGGTCGAGCACCTTCTTGTACTGCGCCTCGTTGTTCAGCGGCCCGAAACTGGCGTCCGGGTCGAGACCGTGGCCGACGGCGTAGGAGTTCACGCGGTCGCACAGCGCATCGGCGAACCGCTGGTACATGCCTCGCGGCACGTAGATGCGCTTGACGGCGAAGCAGATCTGTCCGGTGCGGGTGTAGACGCCCTTGAGCATCCTGTCCAGCGCCGCGTCGATGTCGGCGTCGTCCAGGACGATGGCCGGGTCGTTGCCGCCCAGTTCCAGCGTGACGTTCTTGATCGTCGGGGCGGTGGCTTCGACGACCTTCTGCGCGGTCGCGCTGCCGCCGGTGAAGCCGATCTTGCGCACCAGCGGGTGGCCGCACAGAGCGGCGCCGACGTCACCCTCGCCGTGCACGACGTTCAGCACGCCGGGCGGCAAAGTGGCGGCGATCTTCTGCAGGGCCAGCGTGAGCGCCCCGGGGGCGAACGGCGATGGCTTCAGCACGAGGGTGTTACCGGTGGCCAGCGCCGGGGCGAGCTTCATCATGGTGAGCACGACCGGCATGTTCCACGGCACGATCGCCGCGGCCACACCACGCGGCGTCTTTTCGACGCTGATGAAGCTCTGCTCGTCATCGAACTGGATGGGCTGGAGGAAGTCTTCGACGAGGCTCGCGGTGTGCTGCAGCACACCGGTGCCGAGCGCGAAATCGGTTTGAGCCTCCCACAGCACACCGCCGTGCTCGCGGACGAGTTGCGGGGCGAGTTCCTCACCGCTGCCGGCGAGGATGTCGGCCGCGGCCATCAGCTTCTGCACACGCTCCGCCGCGGGTGTGTCCCGCCATCCGGGGAACGCGGCGTGCGCGCACCGGACGGCGCGGTCGACGTCCTCGGCCGTGCCGACGGCCACCTGGGCGACGACCTCGTCGAGGCGGCCCGGGTCGTGCACGTCCCGCAGGTCTGCGGAGGCTGTTTCCCCGCCGATCAAGTGGCCGATCTGCGGCACTGCGGTCTGGGTGGTCATACGGGTTCCCTTCGTGACAGAACGGCGTTGTTCACCACACCGCCACGCGGCCAATGTCGAACGATTTTCGGACGGCCGTCGCGAAAACGTGGCGCGTGCCATACTGACTGGCAGTTCGACCCGTGTCAATCCAGCGTCGACCGCCACCAAAATGAGCCACTTCGACCAAGGCCTGACACACTGGAGCGTGAGTTCACGGAGGTGGTTGGTGAAGGCCCGGTCTTTGGTATTCGACCTGTTCGGCGACTATCTGCGCTATCGCGGCGGCGAGGTGCGACTACGGCATCTGGTCGCCTTGATGGCGTGTTTCGACATCCCGGAGACCACAGTGCGCGTCGTGGTGACCAGGCTGCGCAAGGAGGGCTGGCTCAGCAGCCGCCGCGAAGGCCGCGAGACGATCTACGCCCTGACCGAGACCGCCTGGAACCTGCTCGACGAAGGACGGGACCGGATCTTCGACCGGGCTCGCGGCCCCTGGAACGGGCAGTGGCACATGGTGATCTACTCGGTCCCGGAGTCCGACCGCGCCCTGCGCGAGCAACTGCGCAAGAAGCTGTCCTGGTTCGGTTTCGGGCCACTCTCGACATCGGTGTGGCTGAGCCCGCACAACCGCACCGACCGCGTTCGCGAAGCCTTCACCGACGAGCCCTCCGTACGCCTGGACGTCTTCCGATCACAGTCGACCGGACCGGCCGAGGATCGGGACATCGCGAGCAGAGCCTGGGACCTGACAGAACTCGATCGGGACTACATCGAACTCCTGCGCGACCTGCGCCCGCGGTTATCGCGTTACCGAGCAGGCAGTCTCGACGGAGCCCGTGCACTGGCCGAGCGGATGCGCCTGGTCTACGACTACCGCCACTTCCCGTTCCGCGATCCGGACCTCCCGCCGGAACTCCTCCCCGAGGACTGGCACGGCCGGCAGGCGCACGACACCTTCCTGGAAGCCCACGGCCTGTTGCGACGGGCCGCCGAAGCCCATGTCGACGAGCTCATCGAAGCGGAGGGGGTTACCAGCGAGAAGGCCGTCTAGGCTTCAATGAGTGCCACTTACTAGACGGTCGTCGTTCTAGTGTTGTACGTTTGTCTCGTGACGCATCGACCGGTGCGCGCATGATTCAACGTGGAGCGTGGTGCACATGTCAGTGCCGACAAGTTCAGCCCACAAATCCGGTCTCGTCGTGGTCGCCCTTTGCTTCCTGACGATCGTCTTCGACGGTTACGACCTCATCGTCTACGGCTCGGCCGTACCGAGCCTGCTGGCCGAGCCCGGCTGGAACCTCGGCCCCGCACAGGCCGGCGCGATCGGCAGTTACGCACTGGCCGGGATGCTCATCGGCGCGCTCGGCGCCGGAGCACTGACCGACCTGCTCGGCCGCCGCCGGATCATGCTGACCGGCATCACCTGGTTCTCGGTGATGATGATCGGCTGCTCCCTCGCTCCAAACCCCGAGATACTCGGCCTGCTCAGGTTCCTGGCGGGCCTCGGTCTCGGGGGCGTCATCCCCAGTGCGATCGCGCTGACCGTGGAGTACGCCCCGAAGGCCCGGCGCCAGCTCTACAACGCCTTGATGTTCGCCGGCTATTCGGTGGGCGGCGTACTGGCCGCGGTGCTGGCCCTGGCACTGGCCGCCGAGCACGGCTGGCGCCCGCTGATGGCGATCGGCGCCGCCCCTTTGCTGATCGTGCTCCCTCTCGCCTGGCGGTTCCTGCCGGAATCGGCGAGCTACCTGCTGGCGAAAGGGCGTGAGGAGGAGGCCACCGCACTCGCCCGCCGCTACGGGATCGACCTCGCCCCTCTGCGCGAGGAACTCACGACCGCCGCACCTGGAGCCCGGACCTTGTTCCAGCGCGGTGCCCTCGCCGCGACCTTGTTGTTCGGCGCGGCCAGCTTCTGCGGCCTGCTGCTGGTCTACGGCCTCAACACCTGGCTGCCCCAGCTGATGCGTCAAGCCGGCTATCCCCTCGGTTCGGCCTTGACGTTCCTGCTGGTGCTCAATCTCGGCGCCATCGTCGGCGCGGTCGCCGCGTCCGTGCTGGCCGACCGGTTCGGCCCCAAGCCCGTCACCGTCACGGCCTTCCTGCTCGCCACGGTGTGCCTGCTCCTGCTGAGTCAGCGCGTCGGCAGCGGCGTGCTGTTCGGCGCCGTGGCCCTGGCCGGGCTTGGCAGCGTGGGCACCCAGATCCTCGTCAACGGCTACGTCGCCGTGCACTACCCCGCCCGCGTCCGGGCCACAGCGCTCGGCTGGGCGCTCGGTGTCGGCCGTGCCGGAGCCATCGTCGGTCCGCTGTTCGGCGGCTGGGTCCTGGCCTCTGGTATCGGCTTCGAATGGAACTTCTACGGCTTCGCCGTTCCCGCGCTCGCCGGCGCCCTGTTGATCGGCCTCATACCGCGCGCCCGGCGCGCCGCCCCAGGCGCGGCGTCCGTCCCCGACTCGACCAAGGAGGAAACGACAGCATGACCTCGACTCAGGTACCCGAGATGACGGCCGAGGAGAAAGCTCAACTCGACGAGCTGTACGCGGCGTTCGCCGCGGCCAGCATGACTCCTTTGTGGACACAGATCGGCGGCTTGATGCCGACGACCCCACGACCCGACGCCGTCCCCGCGCTCTGGCGATGGTCGACGCTGCTGCCGCTCGCGGAACGCGCGGGCGAACTGGTTCCGGTCGGCCGCGGTGGCGAACGCCGCGCCATCGCGCTCACCAACCCGGGCCTCCCCGGAACTCCTTACGCAACCAGCACGCTGTGGGCGGCGATCCAATACCTGGGCCCCCGCGAGGAGGCGCCCGCGCACCGCCACACCCAGACGGCGTTCCGTTTCGTCGTCGACGGCGAAGGAGTGTGGACGAACGTCGAGGGCGACCCTGTCGCGATGCGCCGGGGCGACCTGCTGCTCACGCCGGGCATGCACTTCCACGAGCACCACAACACCACCGACCGGCCGATGGCGTGGATCGACGGCCTCGACATCCCGCTCATCCGCTACCTCGACGCCGGCTTCTTCGAGTTCGGTCCCGACGTTCTCTCCACAAAGGACACTCCTGCGGTCTCCCGTAACGAGCGCCTGTGGGCTCACCCCGGCCTGACCCCTGTCGGTGCCCCCGCGGCGAAGGCCTCCCCGCTGAAGGCCTACCGCTGGGAACACACCGACGCCGCGCTTCGCGCCCAGCTGGAACTCGAGGACGAGGGTCATCCCGGCGTCGTCGAGCCCGGCCACGCCGTCGTCCGGTTCACCAACCCCGCCACCGCGGGCGACTGCCTGTCCACCATGCGGTGCGAAATGCACCGCATGCGGCCCGGCTCCTCGACCGCCGCCGTCCGCACAGCGGGGTCGGCCGTCTGGCAGGTCTTCGAAGGCTCCGGTGAGGTTCGCGTCGGCGAGGCCACCTACCAGGTCGGGAAAGGCGACTGCTTCGCCGTGCCCTCCTGGGCACCACTGTCCTTCCGGACGGAGACCGGACTCGACGCGTTCCGGTTCTCCGACGACCCCGTCTTCGAAGCCCTGGGCCTCGCCCGCACCGAACGTGAGGAGACCTCCGCGTGAAGCTCGCGACCATCCGCACCACCACCGGGACGGCCGCTGTCCGGATCGACGACGACACCGCCGTCGAACTCGGCGCGTCCGACCTCGGAGAGTTCCTGGCAAGCGCGGACTGGAGGTCGGTGGCCGAACGCGCCGACGGCCCGCGGCACGACGTCGCCACCCTCGACTACGCGCCCCTGATCCCGCGGCCCGAGAAGATCTTCTGCGTCGGGCTGAACTACCGCAACCACATCCTCGAGATGGGCCGGGATCTGCCCGAGTACCCGGCGTTGTTCGCGAAATTCGCCCGAGCACTCGTCGGTGCGCACGATCCGGTCGTACTGCCTGCCGGATCGACGCAGGTCGATTGGGAAGCCGAACTCGGCGTGGTCGTCGGAGCCGAAGTCCGGCACGCCACCCCCGAACAGGCGGCTGCCGCGATCGCCGGATACACCGTCGTGAACGACGTGACGGCCCGCGATTTCCAGTTCCGATCGGTGGAATGGCTGCAGGGCAAGACCTTCGAGCGCAGCACCCCGGTCGGGCCGTGGCTGGTGACCGACGCGGAGCCTGGCGAGATCAGCTGCTCCGTCGACGGCGACGTCGTACAGAAGGCCGATACCCGCGACCTCGTGTTCGGCCCCGCCGAATTGGTCGCCTACATCTCACAGCTCATCACGCTGGTGCCGGGCGACATCATCGCCACCGGCACGCCGGGAGGCGTCGGGCATGCCCGCAAGCCACCCCGCTACCTGTCCGAAGGCGCTGAACTGGTGACCCGGGTCGAAGGCGTCGGAGAGCTGCGCAACACCACGATCAAGGAGTCCTGATGCGCGTCGCCGTCGCCGGAGGCGGCCCTGGCGGGCTGTTCTTCGCCACCCTCATCCGCCGGGCCGACCCGTCGATCGAGGTCACCGTCTTCGAACGCAACCGGGCCGACGACACGTTCGGCTTCGGCGTGGTGTTCTCCGACCGCACGCTGGCAGGCATCCACGACGCCGACCCGGTCCTGCGCGAAGCGCTCGCCGAACACGGCCGGCACTGGGACGAGATCGAAGTCCGGCTCAAGGGTGAACGGATCCGCTGCGGCGGCAACGGCATGGCGGCGATCGTCCGGAAAACCCTGCTCGCCCTGATGCAGGCGCGAGCGCGGGACGCCGGTGCGGAACTGCGCTTCTCCACCGAAGTCACCCTCGACGACCTCGCCGGCTACGACCTGGTCGTCGCCGCGGACGGCACCGGCTCCCGGATCCGGGAGGAACTCGACGGCCAAGGTCACGGCGGCCTCGGTGCCGAGGTGGAGACAGCGACGGCGAAGTTCATCTGGTTCGGTACCGACTACCTGTTCGACGGACTGACCTTCGTGCACGAACGCAGCCCGGACGGCGTCTTCGCCGTGCACGGCTATCCGATCTCGGACGGGATGTCGACGTTCATCGTCGAAACCGACGAACCGTCGTGGCGCCGGGCCGGACTCGACGAGTTCGACACGACCCAGCCACCCGGTACCAGCGACCTGGTGTCCAAGAACTACCTCGAGAAGCTCTTCGCCGAGCAGATCGACGGGCACCGGCTGCTGACCAACAACTCCCGCTGGGGCAACTTCCGCACCCGCCGGACCCGGCGCTGGCACACCCTCGCCCCGCGACCCGTGGTGTTACTGGGCGACGCCGTCCACACGGCCCACTTCTCCGTGGGCTCCGGCACGAAAATGGCCATGGAGGACGCGATCGCGCTCTCCCGAGCGTTCAGCGAACACCCCGGTGATGTCGCGGCCGCACTCGCGGAATACGAGGAAACCGCCCAGCCCTCGGTGCGCAAGATCCAGGACTCGGCACGGCCGAGCCTCGCCTGGTGGGAGCACTTCGGCCAGTACTACGACACCTTCGAGCCCTGGCAGTTCGCCTACCACTTCCTCTCCCGCAGCATCACCGACGCCCGGCTCGCCCGTCGTGCTCCGGACTTCGTCGAAGCCAGTCACGCCGGTTGGATCCGTGAACACGGCGCGGAGCCGCTGCAGACGCCCTTCACCGCGGGAAACTGGTCGGTGCCAGGACGGCTGGTCGACGTCGAATCCGCCGCCGACGGCACCCCGTCGCGCGTCGCCGGCCTATCGCTGTCCCCCACCTCGGTCGCCGGTCCGTGGGGCGCCGCCGTCGCCGCGCCGGACACCGAAGCCGGCCTGGCGGAGGTCTACGAGAGCCTGTCCAGGTTGGGAGATCCGTCGCTCGTGGCCGTGCACGGTGGAACGCCGTTGACGCGGACACTGGTGTGCGAGCGGGCGCGCATGGTGGAAGGTGTCCCGGCGCTGCTGGTCGATCCCGCCCTCGACCGCGATCAGGCGCTGACCACCGTGCTCTCCGGGCGCGCCGATCTCGTGGGTGGTGTGGCATGACGACGCCCAGCGAGGTCGGTCTCGCCCCGTTGTTCACTCCCCGCGGTATCGCGGTGATCGGTGCCTCGCGCTCGCCTGGGAAGCTCGGCGCGACGATGGCCCGGTCGCTGGCCCCGTTCAGTGAGCGTGGCGGCTTCTTGGCCTTGGTCAACGGCCGCGACGACACGATGTACCCGACGATCCGGGCCGCGGCCGGTGATGGTCCGGCGGACCTGGCGATGATCTGCGTCCCCGCCGCCGTCTGTCCCGGTGTGGTGGCCGAAGCGGCCGCGGCCGGGGTCCGCGCGGCCGTCGTATGCGGAGGCGGGTTCGCCGAAGCCGGCGGCCCCGGGATCGGCTACCAGCATGAGCTCGCGAAGGTCGTGGCAGAGACGGGGATCCGGCTGCTCGGGCCGAACACGAGTGGTTTTCTCTCTCCCCACGCCGGAGTGACCGCGAGCTTCGTACCGGGCGCCGCCCAGGTGCGCCCGGGCCGCGTCGCCGTCGTCGCGGCCAGCGGGGGCGTCAATCACGCCTTGTCGTTCCTGCTTTCCGAGGCAGGTCACGGCATCAGCGTCGCAGTCGGCCTGGGGAACGGCGTCGACGTCACCGCGTCCGACGTCCTCGATCACCTCGCCGAGGACGAGCACACCGGCGCGGTCGCCTTGCACGTCGAGTCGGTCGCCGACGGCCCTCGCCTCGTCGACGCGGTGCGCAGGCTGACCCGCAAGCGGCCGGTAGTGGCGCTGGTGGTCGGCCGGAACGACATCGGCGAGTTCGCCGCCTCCCACACCGGGGCGCTGGCGACGTCGTGGCGGACCACCAGGGCCGCGCTCGCGCAGGCGGGCGCGGTGCTCGTCGACGATGAACGGGAGCTCGTCGACGCCGTCGGCGCGCTGTCGGTCGTCCGGGCCCGCCCGTTCGTGGCTCCGGGCGTCGGCGTGGTCACCGCTCAGGCCGGGCCAGGCCTGTTGATCCTGGACGACCTGCGGGGAAGGCGCGCCCGGATCCCTGAGCTGTCCGGCGAAACGCAAAAGCGCCTGGCGGATCTGCTGCCGCCCTTGACGTTCCAGCGCAATCCCGTGGACACCGGACGCCCCGGGCCTGAGCTGAGCGACATCCTCACGACCGTCGCGCGGGACGACGGTGTCGACGTCATCGCCGGATACGCACTGCACGAACCCGATGCCGTCGACCTGGTCGCGGCCGTCCGCGATGGTCGAACACCGGACGTGCCGATCGTGCTCGGTCTCGGTGGCTGCGGTGACTTGGTCACCGCGGACCGGCGGGCCTTGCTCGACGCGGGGATAGCGGTCACCTCCGACGCGCGCGGGGTCGCGGCCGCGACCGATGCGCTGCTCGCCGACGCGCGCGCCCGCGCCGCCGACACCAAGGCCGGCGCCGAGCGTCGCGTACCCACCGGTGTGCGCGGTGCTCACGACGAGCATCGAGCCAAAACCCTGCTCGACCGGCTCGGTGTCGAGACGATGCCCAGGCGTGCCTGTGCGGACCGGACGGAAGCCCATACCGCGCTTCGCGAACTCGGTGGCCCTGTCGCGGTGAAGATCCTCGACGCCGATGTGCTGCACAAGACCGAAATCGGCGGTGTCCACCTCGGCGTGAAGTCCGCCGACGAGCTCGAGATCGCGCTGGAAGCTCTGGACGCGGCCGGAGCGCGGCGATACCTCGTCGAAGCCATGGCACCGTCCGGAGTGGACCTCGTGCTGGGCGCCAGGCGGGATCCGGTGTTCGGTCCGGTCGTCCTGCTCGGCCTCGGCGGAACCACCGCCGAGGCGCTGGCGGACGTGGCCATCCGGCTTGCCCCGCTGGCGGACGGACACGCCGCGGCCATGGCCGACGAACTAGCGGGACGGGCGTTGCTGCACGGCTGGCGTGGCGGGCCCACCGTCGACTCGGACCGGCTCGGAGCGGTGGTGGCGGCACTGGGCGACCTGCTGGTCGCCAACCCGGGGGTCGAAGAGATCGAGATCAACCCGCTGCGCCTGACCCGCGACGGTCTCGTCGCCCTGGACGCAGTGCTCATCAGCAGGGAGGCCGACGATGCCCAGCCCGATCACTGAACACACCGTGCCCTGGCCGGCCGAGGAAGTCGCCCGCTACACCGCGGCCGGCTACTGGGCCGGTGTCCCGCTCGGCGAACTCCTGCGTGAGGTGGCCGCGCACACCCCGTCCGCTCCGGCACTCGTCGACGGAGCCGACGGAACGCGGTTCACCCATGGGGAACTGGTGGAACGTGCCGACGCAGCCGCGGTACGGCTGCTAGACCTCGGCCTGGCTCCCGGGCACCGGCTCATCATGCAGTTGGGCAACGGCTGGGAGTTCGTCGTGCTCATGCTGGCCTGCCTGCGAGCCGGAATCGTGCCGGTGATGGCGCTGACGGCGCACCGGCGCGCGGAGCTGACCTATCTGGCCAGGCATGCCGAAGCCACGGCCATCGCGGTGCCCGATCGCCTGCGCGAGTTCGACCACCAGGCACTCGCGCACGAACTGGCACCGGCCGTTCAGGAAGTGACCGGGGAAGCCTGGCACGTCCTGGTCGCCGGCGACGACCTCGCACCCGGGAGCGTCGATCTGCGTGCGTTGTGCCGCCCGGCCGAGGACCCGGAAGCCGATCGCGCCCGGCTCGACCCGCTCGCACCGGACAGCCGCGACGTCGCGGTCTTCCTGCTCTCGGGCGGCACGACCGGGTTGCCGAAGCTCATCGCACGGACGCATGACGACTACGCCTACAACGCCCGCGCCTCCGCCGAGGACACCGGTTTCGGCCCGGACACCTGCTACCTGGTCAGCTTGCCGGCGGGGCACAATTTCCCGCTGGCCTGTCCCGGCATTCTCGGCGCGTTGCTGGCCGGCGGGCGTGTGGTCATGCTGCCGTCTCCTGAACCGGTGCGGGCCTTCGCCACCATCGCCACGGAAGGCGTCACCCACACCGCTGTCGTTCCCGCGGTCGCCGCCCGCTGGATAGAACACGCCACCGAGCACGGCGCGGAAGCGGTGAAAAGCCTGCGCGTTCTGCAGGCCGGTGGTGCGCGCCTGGCCGACAATCTGGCCCGGAAGGTCAAACCCGTCCTCGGCGCGACACTGCAGCAGGTGTTCGGGATGGCCGAAGGGCTGCTCAATTACACGCGGCTCGACGACGAGGAAGACGTCCTCTGCACCACGCAGGGCAGGCCGATGTCTCCGGCCGACGAAGTCCGGCTGGTCGACGCCTTCGACGTCGACGTGGCGCTCGGCGAACCAGGCTCACTGCTCACCCGTGGCCCATACACACCTCGCGGCTACTACAAGGCCGCCGAGCAGAACGCCCGCGCGTTCACCTCCGACGGCTGGTACCGCTCCGGCGACATCTGCCGCATGACCCCGGACGGCAACCTGATCGTCGAAGGCCGGGACAAGGACATGATCAACCGGGGTGGCGAGAAGATCTCCGCCGAAGAGGTCGAGAACCTGGTCTACCAGCTGCCGGATG
>Ga0307518_10001369_pt1 | contig 18121 bp, 8 predicted proteins | sample 25_EM_MG_FD_203889 | JGI IMG/M metagenome (GOLD analysis project Ga0307518, IMG submission 203889) | Populus trichocarpa ectomycorrhiza microbial communities from riparian zone in the Pacific Northwest, United States - 25_EM | ecosystem: Host-associated > Plants > Roots > Unclassified | place...
AAAACACAATGATCAAAAACTATGCATGACTAACTTGCTAAAAGGTACAGTTCAGTGATGAATAAAAAGGTTATTCGAAGACCAGCATACAGCTGGTTTTAGAGTGATATTTCCCATTCCTTAAAAATTTTTAAGAGCAAATGTACTTTGACCAATGTAATATAATAAGCTAAGCCACACATCACATAGTATGCTACTTAATACTATAAATCTGCTATTTTCTTTAAATTCCCAAAGTATACTAATCAAGTAAGTTCATACCCCATGCATCGCATAGACATCTTTTCCAATGAAACATAGACATGCATGTACATGAACTTCTGATTCCAAACAAACTTCAAGCTACATAAAAGTTAACCCTTTGCAAGGAAATGCATAACATTTTATGACTGCATATCTAGTCTAATATAATAATAAGATTAGAAAATGGAAGACAAAGAAGTGGTACTCTCATTAGCTGACATGTGGATAGCCCAGCTATTCAGCATTTGATAAAATGGTGCTTTTTGTTGGAAAGAATAGTAGACATTTAACTTTTAAGGCAACAATAATAAAGAGATTTCACAAGATAACAGCTTCCATTTTCTGATTTGATAAAAAAAAATTATGAATGAAATTAAAAGGAATCAAACAGTATTGGTGCGCAAAAATTTTCCTTTTCCAGTGGTTGATGCATGCACTATGTGTTTTTGGATATACAAAAATGTCATTTACAACCTAATGAATGACCCATTTATATTCACCATTAATAGTGTCTTAAATAGAATTTATATCTTAAAGTTTTTGGATGGACTAAGTGACTTTTAATGAAGTCTTTTTTGTGAGAGAATAGCTAAGTTCCTTTACTAATTAGTTAATCTGTTTACATATGTTTTTTAACCGATAATTTATGGTGAAATGTTTTACATTCGTCCAATATTTCATTAATCTTAATCTTCAAAAGAAAATTAAAAAAAAACACAGTTTTAGTAAATTTGACTTGACTTGGTCAATTCATTTATCACGTCAAAGAAAATCTTAATCTTAATCTTCAAAAGTGCAAAGAAAATTTTGGTCTCCAATAGCTTGACTACGATACATTTAAAAGATACAGACAAAATCATGTGGAGATAAATGGCTATGTGTGACACTAACAATGATTCCGTGTATGCAATGGATGTTTTGGTTTGTGGCTTGATGTTACCAACGAGAAATAATTTTGAAGTGACTTCAGGGTAAAAAAAACAAAACAGAAGAAACAGAAAGGACTCATTCGATCTTTCACTCAATTGAAATGGTTCTACAACGGTCAGAAATACAAGTAACAGAATGCATGATGAGACAATTGTAAGTGCAAAGGCACTCCCAAATGCGCATTGCACAGTTTTTATCTAGAGTGTTTGTTTTTGCCTTAAAAGGTGCTTTTGAAATATTATTTTTTTTTTCAAATTAATTTTTTATATAATTTTGAATCGTTCCAAAAATAAATTTTAAAAAAAATATTATTTTGATATATTTTTAAATAAAAAATTCTTGAAAAAACAACCACTACCATAATCTTAAAAAATATTTTAATCTAACTATTCATCTGAATTTCTCTGAAAGAGTGAAAGGAGTTACAGAAAAGCAATTACAAAAACTTTCTCGATCTTCTAACAAAGATAGTCCCCCTTTAAAATACACATAAAAATAAGTGCAGTAAACAGCTAGCTGCAGTATCCAAGAAACAGAGAGTGATAAAAGCACAATCATATTCGAATGTTAGAACAATCAAATATCACAAAAAGTTCTCAGCACGAAAAATTTAAACATGATTGTAGTAATGAGTAAAGGCTCATACCTCAACTTCCATCGCACTGAACCCAAATCCAGAGTCGCCCTCAACTGCAACCACAAGGCGATGAGGCTCAGCAACTGCAGCGGCAATGCAATAACCCAAACCAACACCCATAGTCCCCCAAGTTCCAGCATCCAACCTCGTCCTTGGCTCGGTCTGAACCAAAACAGCTCTGCCAACATCCATTGTATTCGCCCCCTCTGAAACCAATACCGGTGCAGGACTCCCCACTTCTAAGATCGCATTTCTAATAATCCTCATTGGCGTCAAAAAATTAAACGGCACAACATCCTTAGCCAGCTGTGCCTCCATTCTCGACACATTGTCCCTAGCCTTCTTTGAAATCGCCTCCAACCACGGATGATTCTTCCCCAAACAAAAAGGATCCTCCTTGATCTCCTTATTTACCAATTCCAACACCTTTTTTGCATCTCCAACTAAGCCCAAATGTGGCTTCCTCAACTCAATCTCCTCCTCGCTAACATCAACCAAAATAAATTTCACATCCTTAGACCACTTTGGCGGTTCCCCAAAATGCAACAACCAATTAAGCCTCGCGCCAACCACAAGCGCGACATCGCATTTCCCAATAGCAAGTGACCTCGCGGCACTAGCAGCAAGTTCATGTGTATCAGGCAACAACCCTTTTCCCATAGGGGTTGGCAAAAACGGAATCCCAGTACTTTCCACTAATCTCTTCAACTCATTCTCCGCACGGGCATAAGCAGCACCTTTTCCAAACACAATCAATGGCCTTTCAGCATTTCTAAGCAAATCCACCGCCCTTTCAACTTCCAAACTTGCAGTAGTAATCTTTTTCGCACCCTTTTCAATTTCTGAAACATCCGCAGCAGATTTTATCAAACTATCCGCCTCGGATTCCGATATTGTCTGATGCAAAACATCAGTTGGAAGATCTAAGTAACACCCACCAGGCCGGCCCAAAACAGCAGAATCAAGCGCTTCAAAAAAACATTTAGGTATTTCTTTAATGTCTTTAGCTTTACCTAAATGTTTGGAAAACGGTTTTGCAGCTTCAATTTGGTTAAGTTCTTGAAAATCACCTCTACCAACATCGTTTTGATCGCAAGAACCCGAGATCAAGACCATAGGCCATGTATTAATCATGGCATTAGACAATCCAGCAAGCCCATGAACGCAACCCGGCCCAGAGACTGTTAGGAGAATCCCAGGCCGGCCGGTGAGGTAACCGTACGCAGAGGCAGCGTACCCAGCAGATTGCTCGTTGTGAAAGGCAATGAAACGGATTCCAGCGGCCACAGCACGATTGGCAAAGGAGGTTACCGGAATACCCACGACGCCAAACATATGGGTTATGCCGTAGGCGACGAGAGATTTGGCGGCGAGGGTGTTGCCGTCGATGAGGGTTTGTGAGGTGGTTTGGGAATTGGATTCTGCCATGAAAGAGGAGCAATGGAGTTTGGTTTGGTCGGGTGGGGTGGGGTGGGGTGGGGTGGGGGAGGAGGAATTTGATTTGGATACGAGGCTTGTTGGGTTGCGGGTGAGGTGTTTATAGGTAGGAGATCATTTGCTGGGAATTTTTAGGTTTGTGCTGAGGATTTCGTCATATGGGGAAGGGTGTATTTTAAATTCACATTTCTTTTTCTTTGAACTTGGTTTTAATCTTGACTGATGCATTTATTGATTTGAAAATATGCTCTTTTGCGATCTTTAATAATCTACATGTTCAATCGACTAGTGATGTGGGATGAGCATGGATAATTCTTGCATGATTATTTTTATTTTATTTTATTTTTAATTTTTTATAAGAATTTATTTTTTTCCTGTGTTACTTTTTTAATTGTTAGAGCTCTCTATGATTTCACTTTAGAAATCTTGGATTCTTTATTAATATAAAAATTGTGGATTTAGTTTTAAAAAATAATATAAATAGAATTGTGTAGTTTATTTTTCTAAACATATTAAAAACAATTCTAGAGTTAAAAATTACCGATATTTAAATTGAGTTTTCTTTACTATTTAGGGTTTAAAAAATTCATTTTTTTATATAATTTAGAACTTGTAATTTTTATGTAATTTTAAAAATATTATTTGCATCTTTGTATTTTTGAATTCTTATGTAATTAATTTCTCGGTGTGACAATATATATATTCTCGAACTTCTAATTTTAATAGTTGTTAAAAAACAGTAAGATGCATCACTGTAGCTCCTCTCACGTTTTCTATTCACTAATAATAATAACTATTTTATTTTGTGTGCGTTCCTCAAATATGGCCGGTGTATTACCATTGATTTTTTTTTTCTTCCTTCATTTTTTTTTCCTGATAAATACACTATGGTCCTTGTTATTATTATTATTTCAGATCCAATCCTTTAACTTTTGATTTGATATTTTTTAGTTATTTTTGTTTTATTGAAGTTTTGTTTGTTTTCAAATTAGCCCTTGATGTTTAATTTGTATATATAAGATATTTCAATCTGGTCCTTCTACTTTTATTTTTTATTTTTTTTATTTTTTTTTGTCAAAGTTTTTATGGCTTTCAATTATATCTTTAAATTAAGTTTATGATTTTTGTTTTTTCAATGAAAATAATTTTGGTCCATTTTCTTTTGATTTCTTATTGTTTTCCTTGGTCTTTGTGTCAAAGATCAATTAAAAATAAAAAAATTGGATTTATTTTTTCTAGATCGGACCCGGTCTAATACATTTAGGTTCGGACCGGACCCGATCCGATCATAAATAGTGAATACTATTCACGGGATGTGCAGAGTGAATTTCACTCTGCACGTCCGCTACAGTAGCTGAGAAGCAGTTTAGAGTAGCTTTTTCTTCACCTGCGTTTTTAATAAAAATTTAACTAGGACTCACAAACAGTAAACAGCTGTTTATATGTTACCAAACATGTATTTTTTGTGGTTTGCTTCAAACGCAGAAGCAATCACGAAACAAACATACAATATTTCTGATTAATAATAGTAATGATAATAATTTTATTTTTATTTTTTTAAGTTTTTATTTTTTAAAAATATAGGCTACACGTGCACGTTGAAAAAAAGGTTGCTTCACCTTGCAGCGGAGCCCGAAGAATCAAACTAATTGAGGCTAAAACAATGGGATTTGTGTCCCATATTGTAACAGATAGGGCACGAAGTCAAGAATTGAATTGGTGATCAGTGTATAAAAACTAGCTTGAGATTTCCTCTTCTTTCTTTATTCAGCTTCTCACCTCTCTCTTGCTTTGGTATATAGTTTTCTAGATTAGGCTCGCCAGTGTTCCCGGGTTGTGCTGGGGATGGGATTCCAAGCCAATTTGTAATACAAAATAAAAAGATGATATTGTCATGGATGTGTTTTTCAATGTCATAAAATTTTTTAATTGAGAAATAGAAAAACGATGCTTTTGTTTTATAAATTAAATTGAGAAATATATGAACCTTAAATTATTTAAAAAATTGTTAATACTAATTAGAAATTATAATAAAAGTTTATCTTCCTTTTAAGAAGCAAAAGATAGATGCAAAAAAACCTCCTTAGTTGTCCATTAATTTTATATGTTTTCTGTTATTTATCTTGGAGATTAATTTTAATCACTAAATACATATGATTTTTGTTTTTATAAATGCATGCATGGTGCAAATACATCTTATCTTTCCAAAAATTTACAAGATTGGTGATAAATTATAATAATCTCTTTGAGATATTATAAGATTATAGAAATAATCTAAAGGATGAATCACTATTTTTAAAAAAAAATTAAATAATTTAAAACATGAAAGAGAGGATAGTAATTAAAAATTAAATTTAAAAAATAAAAAGAGGTCAGGCACTACTAAGAAGGTGCTTGGCAGTGTGGTAGCGGTTGCTTTTCAAATAACTTTTTATGCCGAAATGCATGCCAATGATGTTTTTTTATTTTTTAAAAATCATTTTTGACATCAGGACATCAAAACGATCCAAAATATACAAACCATATTAAATTTTAGCAAAAAAAAATTAAAATTTTTTGGGAACGCAGTTTGCACCGCGTTCCCAAACATGTTCTAAGCCTCGCAGACACGGCTCGCGTGCTTGACCTAAAATGAAAAGGCTCAAGTGAGCTTAGTTGAGTTTTTTTTTAAGAGTGGACGACACATCATTACTCCAGTTTTTTTTTTTTTTAATAACAGATGACATATGGTCTACCTTGACAAATAATGTGTCGTAGAAGTTGATGTGTTAATATCATAAACATTTTCCAATTACATTTGATGACTGGAAAATTAGGATCCGAGTTTTGTGACCTCAAAAACTAAAATTTCAACTTGTTCTCACCTAAAAACATCCTAGAAATGTCTATACTCTATAGAACTATTTTCAACCCTAAAATATCTTTTAATCCGTTTAAATCATAAATCAAACCGAATCAAGATAAAATTCATGGGTCTCAATTAGTTTTCTAGTAAATTTAAAGGTCAAAACCATCTCCATCAAGCTCTCATTTCTAAGATAAATAAGCTGATACCAAGATTAATATTTTTTTTATTGTCAGAATTTGATCTGCCAAACACTTTCTTTCTCCTTTCTAAACATTCATGAATTGAAACATGATAAAATAAACTCTAGGATTGAATCATAAAAACATAAAAAGAATAGAGACAAGATATTCAAAAATTAAAATTTGAGGGAATATGTTGGTGTTTTCTATGCACTTTGAATGCCGTAAATGAAAAAAAAAATGTTTTTTTTATGTTAGTTTTGGTCTTTTAATTTTTTAATAATAACCTAAAAATCTATTTTAGAAAATCAATCTTTAATTTTTAGTTTAATTATGGAATATTCTATGAACATTGAATACGCAAAAAACATATCATAACACATAAAACCATTTCAATATAAATAACTTGTAAGAATAAAATTAAAAAATATATAAAATTCAATAATTGAATTGCAAAAAGAAAACAATTTCAGGAACTTAAAAAAAAAACTATTGTTAACAAGAAAAAAATATGAGAAATTATACATTGTATCAATAATCAAGCCTGAGTTGTCTTAATTTATTTTGCATTTTGGAATGTAATTCTAATGATTTTTTCATTTTACAAGTATGAAATCTTAGTGTTTTATTTATTTATTATTATTAGTATTTAAGAACAATAGATTTATCAACTATTTATTTATTTTCCTTTTGTCTTACATGAGCGAAGAGAGATTAGAATAATTGGCACGTGTTTGTTCGGTAGGTTCTTGCGTTGAGAGGAAAAGCATCGGAGGTGATGAAAAGACGGTATTAACCTAGACAAAGCGAAATTGATTTTGAATTCTGCGCTCTTTAATTGGCGGGATGATTATTAATTAATTATCTCAAAAAGGAAGGTCGCGGGTCGTTGCTGAACACGTGGTCTGGTGATGTTGGGTAGGTTTACCAGTAAAGAATTTTGTTTTAAAGTGTTATTTTTATTTAAAAATATATTAAAATAATATTTTTTTATTTTTAATATTATCCTATCAAAATAATATAAAAATATATAAAAAAGTTAATTTAGAATTTATTTTAAAAGTATTTTTAATTAAAGATATATTAAAATAATATTTTTTATATTAATATATTAAAAAAAATATTAAATTAATTTTTTTTAAAAATATTTTTTTAAAAAAAATAAAGTAGCCGGAGATCAGGATTGAACGACGCAAGAAAAGATTTGAATCAATACATCTACGAAACCTTATTTTATTGAAATAAATAAAGAAAAGAGGATGGACCCTTTAGCTACCACTAAATTAATCCATAAATATTATCACTATGACAGTTGCATTTGCCCCACCACCGTCTCCTTTTCGTCTACTATTTGTTTTATATTTTAAAAATATTTATTTTTTTAAATTTTTTTAATCAAATTAATATATTTTGATATTTTTAAATCATTTTAATATATTAATATTAAAAATAATTTTTAAAAAATAAAAAAAATATTATTTTAATATATTTTTCAATAAAAAATACTTTAAAAAACAACCGCAACTACATTTTAATACACAACCTGCTATCCACATTATCTGCAACTGCTATCTATATTTAAGAGATGATAGAGCTCCCATGCTTAAAGCAAATCCATTTTTATTTCTCTGTAAATTATTCTAATACCCTAAGTCGTGGACAACTGATTGATTTTCCTATAATTACATCTTTTTTTAATCATAACTCAGAATTTTATTTTAAATTAATTTAAAAATTAACTTGATCAAATTTAATCGATTTAATTTACTAAACCAAATTTAAATAAGAATTTACTAGATTAATTCGACTTTTTTTTTTTATGTAAAATAATATTATTCTATAGTTAATTTATCAATAACGACTTGAATGTTGAATTAGCTCAAACCTCAAATTGTATCTAACAACTTCCTGTATTTTTCTTACATGTTAACTTTGTTGTCAACCTAATTTCTTGCACCAAACACAACAGAATCGTTGCATTTCTTTTCTTCTGGTTAAATAATAAAATAATTATCAAAATATAACCACCAATAATCAAATAATCTAGTGGCCTTTTTCGACTTGAATTTTTTTCAATTTTTCCATTAAAGTAAAAAAAAATACGAAAACTAGAAATACGAAACCCTTAAAAAAATTCTTTGAAGTAGAGAAAAAAGATTGGAAAGATTTAAGAAAAGGGCCTTGACCAATACTGGGCCGGGTGTCTTACCAAACCCGAACTCCTCTCTCTCTCTGAGCCTCTCTCACTCGCAGTTGGCACCTGCTAAACCCAAAACCCTGTCTCTTTGCGAGCAAGCCGTCGCCTCTTATTCAATTTGACTTAACCATAATTGCTTGCTACTAAGGAAAAAACATGATAAAGAGGAGATTTTTTAAATCAGAGCATGGAGAGAAGGATGAAGCTTCCTCTGATTCATCATCATCTTCTTCGGATTCTGAAGCTGGCGCTACTGAACAATCAGAGGATGATGTGGTTGCTGACCCAGAAGAAAACAGTGAATCTGAGGATGATGGTACAGTTGCTGAGCCAAAAGTGGAAAGCGAGTCGGAGGCTTCATCATCATCATCATCAGGTTTGTTGTTAATTCTGTGTTTTACTTAATTTGGCTTAGTGGGTCTGAGTTAGATTGTTGATATTAGTGAAAAGTTTTGGTCTTTATAGAGAAGTGATTTTGGGCAGCCATTCTGATAGTTTATTACTAGCAAATTGTGTTTTATTTTTCATGCCATCATGTATTTAAATTTCTATGATGTTTAGTTATTTGCTTGTTTTCTTGAAAAGCTTCTCTTTTAGCAAGTAAACTGGTTTTCCTTTTGATTAGTATGTTGCTGACTGACTGGTTTCTTATGGCTCATTGATATGTTGCAGGTTATGAGAGTGAGGATAGCTCAGCAAATGTGATTGATGGTTATTCATCAGGTAGGATTTATTTTTTTCATTTATGGTATTGAGATTTTTTTCAAGTAGGAAGGCTATATGCATATTGGAGGATAATTGTCCTCTATGATTCTTTTTGAGGGATCAAATGACTCATGTTTGTTACAATTGGAACTGTCATAGTATTGGTAGCATAGATTAATTATCCTTGGCATTTTGAATGATTGTTTCGAGTATGCTTTTTCCACTGTACTATGACCCTATGTGCAACTTTTGTCTGTTATTTTGAGCCCTTGTTCAGGTCTAAGATGTTTAGTAGTTGTGGATGGTTACTATCCAATTCATCCTGTTTGATTTGTTACGTTAATGGACAACTTAACACTTGCATTCAAAACTGGATTATTATTTTGAGATGTCTGAAGATGATGAAACTGCAGATGACAGAGAAACCCGTACTGGCATTGAAATACTCAAGAAGCAATCTAATGCCACAGCTGATGAGGAATCATTACCAGATGATATTCCAGATTGTATATTAAAGTGCAAATCAGTTTATAAGTGCAGGATCTGCCCTCGAATTATCTGTTTGACTGAGGAGACTATGAGGGCCCATCTTAGCTCCAAGGTAAGGCATTGCATGTTTCTATTTCGTTCTGAAAATGAATTTTGTGCTAACAATTCTATACCCCACCATTTGGAATCTAATGTGCAAGGAAACAGTACCAGTTGATAAGGTGACTTGTACATGATATAGTTATTCGGTACATGATATAGTTATTCGATCAAATAGATTGTTTTGCTCTTTTCTTTTTGTTCTTTCCAATGTCATTGTAGATGTAATTCACTCTTTTTTCTCCTCCTACCCTTCTTTTTTTGTATTCTCTGTTAGATGAATTATGCAGGCCAGCATAATCATATCCTTTTCATTTGTTTTTCTTGTATTATCATTTCGATCTTTTTTCTATTTTTATGAAAAACAGGGTATGGAGCATCCATGTTCAATAGCAGTCATTAATATAAAACATTATTCGCTATCACTTTTCCATGTGGAACATTGAATATTGTTGGCTGCATCAATGTACTATTTTGTGTGGTTATAAGATGAGAATTTGTTAGTATCTTACCATGACATGGATGACACAAACATAACTTTCCGTAACTGCATTTACTTTCAAATTGATTGGCATGGAATTGAGAGCTTTGAAAGCTGGTACTTAGCTTTAGCCTTACATTAATTAATGAAGTTTTGTTTTTGGTCGTAGAGACATGCTCGATCTGAGAAATTGATGAAGGAAAATAGGCTGAAGGTAATGCTTAACAGTGATGGGGAAATTGAGAACTTGGACGAGGAGACACATGCAGAGAGACATGCTCGAACTGTAGCTCTTGCACAGGTTGCTTCTTCTTGAAACTAAATGAGTAAATTGGCTTATTGAACATCAGATATCCCTGTGGCTAATCTAGTTTTGACTTATCTTATAGGGTAAATCGACAAAGAAAAATAAAGGGCGGCAGCGGCAAAGGAAGAGATTAAAAAAGAGGGTATAAATCGTCTGTTTGTTTACTTTCATGTGTACGTTTGAGTTAAAGAGATTAAAAAAGAGGGTATAAATTATCTGTTTGTTTACTTTCATTTGTATGATTGAGTTAAATTATTGCGTGAGGTTGTTTGACTCCTTTATTTTATCTGCAGAAAGAGGGGAATGCTGCAAGCATGGAGAAAACAACTTCAAAAACAAAAAGTCCTCCCAAGAAAAGGCGTAAAAATGAGAAGTGAAGAAAGCTTCATTTGTGTTTGCTGCTTTATTTGCAGAGTTACTAACATGCGGCGTACATGTACTGTGTTCTCTTAAATCTTGGCATGATAAATTCCAGCTGACAATTATTTGTTTCTTTGTCCCCTTCAACTTTATGTTTGTAAGATCTGGCATTGCACCGGGCTTTCTTTTGTTTGGATAGCACTGAAATTTTGCTTAACACTGTGCTTTTCTGGGACATTAACCGGGTACTATGTATAACAGTGTATTTGCTCTGATGTCTTTCTTTCAACTCTTCTCCAAGAATCAAGGCCAAGCTGAAAAGCCTTGTCAAGGTTTAGGCTTCATTTTGAAATCGGTTGCTACCCTGTTGAATCGTGTCCTTGAGCTTTGTATCACTGATTGAAAGGATCGTTCAAAGTTTTATTTATAGAATCACGCAAATTATATTTGCAGAGAACACAGATTATCTGCTCCTTTCCTTCCCTTGTACTGTTTTTTTTTTGTAATGATTAAAAAAAATGAGAGGGGAAAGGATTCGGGAATAAAAGGTAATGATTCTTTCTGTGCTTGTTCCATTCCTTTTCATCTCTGTTTTTCAGAAATTCTTATTTTTTCTTTTTTCTTTTTCAACGGGAAATCAAGGGATGAATCTAAGAACAAATGAATACAGTGGAACTTCTTTGAGAGAGATTGATTTATTTGATAGTTTTCTCCCGTTTGGTTTGATAATGATGCCCTTCTCCATTATCATCCAACGCTCATGTTTGAACAATTCTCTGTACCTTGAGAGAGATGTCAATAAAAATCAACTATGATCGAAATAATTTCAAAAAATATTATCAATGCTCTTTTAGTATTTCACTATCAGTGTATAGCCGTGCTACGCAGCAAATTTATTATTATTATTAAAAATGATGTTTAGATAACGTAAATACGTTATATATATAAAAAAAATTATAACTTAGTTTGGAGATGAGAATAATTTTATAAAAAAATATATAAAAAATTACAAAGCTGAAAACGAGATAAGTGAAAATAATAATATAAAAAATAATGTCGTGTTTAATTTTCAAACTTGTGACTCAGGACATTAAACTAAAAATATCATATCTAAAAAAAAACCATGAAACTTAACTTCCAACCTATTAAATGTTGAAAGATTAACTTGGAAAAATAATATCAATTATACAAAAGGATCTAAAACAAAAAACGACAATTAAAAGAATGAAGATCAAAATAAAAATACAAAATAAATTTTATTTTTGATTGAAGAGTAAAATTGAAAAGAAAAAATCAATTGAACAAAAGGCAAAAAAAAAATCAAAAAAATAGGAACCAAATTGAAAAAACAAATATGTGAGAATTGAATGATGAAATTAAAAATAAATAAAACTTCTACAAAGGGTCAAGAACAAAAATAAGAAATTAAAAAAACAAGGATTGAAGTTGAAATGCAAACAACAAAGAGGTCAAGCTGTAATTTTCAAGGGAAGCAAGAGAAAAGAAAAAAAAGAGAGGCATATCAGCAACAAACCAAACCACCATCATCGATATGTGTCACACTACAAAGAAGAAGACATGACGACACTTTTAACAACACAACGAAAAGATATTTTTGGATGCGAGGAGGTGTTGCATGTGCTGTCTAAAAAGCGTGGGCGCCTCCCGCACTTCAAAGAGTGCACCACTCATGCCCCAACCTTTTTGTTTTTTAATTTTTATATTTGGTCAAATATTAAATTGCCCTAAGCTGACATTATAATTTTTTTTGTTTTTGAAAGCATTTTAGTTTTCACCGTGTTTTTTTTTAATTTTTAATATTTGATCAAATATTAAATTCTCCATCAACTAAATTGATAATAATGAAAAAATCATTGTGTAAATACAATGTTTTTTTTTTCTTTCAAGATATTTTAATCGTTTTACTATGTATTTTTTAAAAAATATTTATCACACTACCAAGAAGAAGACATGACGACACTTCTAACAACACAACGAAATGACATTTTTGGATGCGAGGAGGTGCTGCATGTGCTATCTAAAAGACGCGGGCGCTCCCGCACTTTAAAAAGTGCACCGCTCATGCCCTAACCTTTTTATTTTTTAATTTTTATATTTGGTTAAATATCTAACCTTTTTGTTTTTTAATTTTTATATTTGGTTAAATATTAAATTGCTCTAAGCTGACATGATAATGTTTTTGCTTTTGAAAGCATTTTAATTGTTTCACTATGTTTTTTTTTTAAATTTATATTTGATCAAATATTAAATTCTCCATCAACTAAATTGATAATAATAATAAAATCATTATGTAAATACAATGTTTTTTCTTTTAAAGATATTTTAATCGTTTTACTATTCATTTAAAAAAAAATTATTTATCTCCAATTATTTTGATAATAACTAATACATCTGGTAAAAAAACCTAAATACCTTCAATAGTCAATATTAAATGTTTTGGATGAAGAGAAACCTAAATACCTTCACCAGTCAATATTAAATGTTTTGGATGAATAGGTAGAAGGTGATTTCACTCATAAGCTACGTTGAAGATCCTTCATGATTTAGCTTTTGTAGTCATTTCTTTTTTTAAGAAAGTTCGATTCTAGTATAATTGGTACTGATGTTATCATTAGCAATACATCAAAACTGTATAGGTTAGGCAAGTGAACAATCTCAAATTTGCTCGAACATTGAAGAACAAAATTTGGATCCTTTTCAGACAAATGAAGTTTGATTTAGATTTTGACTGAACCAAACTTCACAGCAAGTTATTTTTTACATAGATTCTAGGAGCGGCACCCGCTTGTATCTACCTCTGAAGAAAAGTGAAAAAGCAGTGCTTAGGGATACAAATCAACCCCCGACTATCATCCAAATTGAAGCATCATTGTTGCGGATCGCAGGGATCATTTTGCTGTTTCATAATATGCATATGCATAAATACCTCGCAACACTACAGAAGAGGAAAACACGAACACTGCTCTAAGAAAAAAAAACAAAACATGTCAGAGAAAAGAAACACACTTTGTATATTAGATGTTGAAATCACAAGATCCGAATTGAGATAATAAAATGTTGATGAACCTAAGATGCATCTATTCATACTATCAGCTTATCACAAACTAAATCCATCCGATTAGAATACAAAATCAGTCACCTCGGCACTACAACTGTATCGATGAAAAAAAAAAAAAAAAAAACAGCCAGTAAAGCCCAGTATATCAACCATCACTCCTTGATTTCCAGCAAAAACAGTTGTTCACATTCCGCACGTCAAAATATATGGCAAAAGGCATCACCTAAAATCCTGATGATATGAACCTGAATGAGAAACTTGGGAGGCCAGGAGTTGATGCTGATTGTAATTTAAGGCCCCTCTTTATCTGAAGAATGATGAGGAGAAGCAGGCAGTCGCTCTTCATTTCCATCAGTTTCAGCAGGTTGATCGTTCGCAAGAGGTTCCTCCGCACCCTCAGTATTTTCAGGATAAAAATTGATGGGGAACTTTGTAACCCTGGGTTTATCAGATAGGATGTTTCTTTGGACCTTATCAATCAACACTTTAGGTGGAGGTTCCTCTCTAAGTTGCTCATCTTCATAATCATTGTTCACATAGTAGCCAACTCGAACAAATTCCTGACCTAAATAAGAGCACGTCAACAAAAGTACTGTGACACCAATGATATCTTCATCACGAATCTTTGATGGGTCAGGTGGGTCTGCCTGCAAAGCATACATCCAGCATTCATGAATCAGAATTTATTCAAATCAGAAACAAAATAGGAGTCTAATTTAAAGAATCTAAACAAATGTTCAAAGAGAATTGCCTGTAAGACAAAACGATAATTTCCAACATTGACAGGCCCAACAAGCACACTCTCCAATAGTTGGTCATATGTTTCATCCTCAGCAGACCCCACATAGATTAGTTTCCATTCCAAATCTGCATCACAACAACAAAATGGAACATTCTTCTATAAGATGAACAAACATCGTTGAAAATCCAGAAGACAGAGTTGGGCTGAAAAGGAACAAGATCAATTTAAGTTCCTACACCATGTAGGATATTTACATTAAAAGATACATAAAAACACAATATACCAACAAAATTACTTGCAGTCCTGGCAATCAAAGAACATAGAAAATGCTTGTCTTAAAATGCAAGGAATTCCAAACCGTAATAAAAAAGTATGTGATCCAGATCTGGTAAATAAAAGTATGCCAATCCACAAATTTCATCAGTTTGGGATTTCTTTATCTTTTTTTTTTCTCATGAAGTCCATTGGTGCACTACATGTTTGCCCTTGGAGACATCCTTGCACACCATACAATCTACAGAAAACTAATTGGAGCCTTGGAGGTTATCTGACTCAAAACAACAATTGCAAAGGCAGGTGTACGCTACAAAAGTGCCACTATAAGTAAAGCACTGAGCAATTAATTGAAGGAAGTTGAGGGACCATTCTCTCTAGCATCACTGATGCACAGGATATTTCAGAAAGAGTCTGAAGTTAATGTTACCCACAATGACAAACATAGGCACTAATTTCATACAATCATGACGCAATATCCTGAAAAATCATGACAGGTTAAATAAAAACCAGAGGCCTGGTTCGTTATCATTCAAAGAATCAAAGAGATGCCAAAATGTTCTAAGATTTGGTTACTGATCAGGTCCCTACCAACGACAAGAACTAACATATCTAATGGGTAAGATTACAACAAGAGCATCAGGTTTACACCTGAAATTCCACCAACTTAGAAGACGAGAGCAGTAAGTAATTCCCATCAGCAACTATAAATTGCAGGTCAGATGCACAACAATAATAGGCCCTATCACTAAAACCAAACCATCTTTGATTTCAATTCAAAAAAAAAAAAAAAAACACATTTAACCACGCATACACATCACTAAAATTATTTAAAGAACAAACTTCTGACACCAGAACCTAAATCCCTAAAAACAGCTTTTTTAAAAAAAAAGCAAACTCAATGGGTTAGAAAAACCACCTTTTTAAGGATTTAAATCAAAACCCATATCACATTTTTTGTTCAGAATCCATAGAAACAATTTTGTTTCTCAACAACTCAAACTTTAATTAATAAAAAGAAAAAAGAAAGGGCACTACAGATTCAAACACAGTGAGAAAGGTACCGTCTTTAAGAGGAGTCAAACACTCATAAGAGATCTCGAACTGAAACGGGGACAAAAACGGCGCCGGATTATCTAGCACGGTAACGTTAGTAAGATTCACTGCACTCATTATCCACCGTCTTTCTATCAAATCAAATCAAAACAAAACACAAAAACCCTAAGGCTCTAAAACCTTCATCTAAAACCCAAAACAGAAGAAAACCTAATCACAAAATCGAGAGTGATTACAGGGTTACTTGGAATTGAATTTTGTTTTAGGGTTTTTGTTATTAATGTTTGGGAATGGCGGGAGAATTGAAATGAGGGAGCGGGAATTGATTTGGGAGGGAGCCTCAGGGTATTACTAGGGCCGAGTTGGAAATGCTCGAGTTATCAAGGTTTTACATTTTAGTCCTATCGAGTTCGGTGATTGGCGCTATGTAGGTTAAATTTTTTAACTTAAGAATAAAATTTATTTTTAAAAAATAAATTTAATAAACAATTACAAATAAAAAATCTAAGATAACCCAATTAAATAAAAAAAACAAATGATGTAGAAAGTTAGAAAACAAATAGAACTCAACCTCTATTTAAATAAATATTAAAGGTTGAAATTGAAAACACATTAGCTTAAAAATATGATAAATAAAACAAAGCAATTTAGAGTCAAATCTCTAAAGCTGGGTTAATTTTAAAAATTTACAACTCGTAAAATTCTAGAAACGGGCTTAATCAAGAAGCTCAAATCCAAATCATTTAAGTATTGAAAGATGAAATTGGTTAAGAAAATATCGATCTAAAAATTTTGCAAAGAAAAAATTAAAAAAAACGAGGATGAAATCTAATAGGAAAAAAATAATAAAGGGTGAAAATTGAAATCGCAAAAAAAAATTCAATTATTAAAATTATATCAGATTACATAAATAAAAATTAAAAAAAATAAAAATCAAATTTAACAAAGTAAAAAAATAAATGAGGATTGTAGATACCCGATTTTATAAAAAAAAAATCGAGATTATACCAATTAACTTAACATTTGTTTAAATTTCTGACTTAAAATAACTCCAGTGATAAAAAAAAAAACGCATACAAATGTCTTTGTAAATCTTGTCAAGTTAATGCAGAGATTCAAGATGGGAGAAGAGAAATGAAAAACTATGTTCTTTCAATAAATGAAAACCTATTATTCCATATGGGTTATGTCCCTTTATATATGATTAGAGACGGCGGTTACTTCCTTTAGTAACTTCTTTAATAACTTGGACCAGATCCATCCATCATGGACGGACCAGGCCTAACCCAATAACCAACATCTCTCACTCGCCCATGAAGGACTGAATCTCTCTAATACATTATACTTCAAACTTGCAAATAATTTCATACTTGACGAACGGACCGTGCGACCTGAAGCACACAGTGAAAGGAGCTCCAATATATAAACCTAATACAGGCCATATAGGAGACATCAACCTCATAATTAATTATTCCTTAAAGTGTATTAATATACCCCAAGCATTTTTAGTTACACATGATTGAATATAATTCAATCCCTCAAGAATTTCATACTCAATTCATCCTTACAATTACAAGTATTCTAAATCATATCAAATCTATTCAAGTGATATGATCCCGACCGGTGAATACAAGTAACAGGTGTAGAACTAAAATTACTTTTTCTTTCGCTCTTATATCAATCAAATTTGAATTAACTCGCTTTCCTAAGAGTATTCCTTTAAGTCGAATCATTCCATGACCATAGGATATACTCCTAAAGTAGCGATCATTAATACATCACCTCATGATATAGTCAAAAGTCACAAAGGGTAAGATTTTGAGATCTTAGATATGATCTTCAGGACTCACATAATAAAGAAGCAGGGATCCATTCTTTATTCCTGTAATGGTCGCTAGCACATGTAGTATGAAATACATGTTATAGTGGAGCTTACTCTTTTCTTTTCTTAAGACAAAGAGTGTATGTCGTTGCTCTCCTTGTTAGAGGAAATACACTATACGAGTCTTAGTCTTGTTGCTAAAAACATAGACTTCAAATCAGAAATTCTCATTTGCTC
>Ga0307518_10001370_pt1 | contig 18114 bp, 22 predicted proteins | sample 25_EM_MG_FD_203889 | JGI IMG/M metagenome (GOLD analysis project Ga0307518, IMG submission 203889) | Populus trichocarpa ectomycorrhiza microbial communities from riparian zone in the Pacific Northwest, United States - 25_EM | ecosystem: Host-associated > Plants > Roots > Unclassified | place...
CACAACAATCTCTTGCCATCTGAATGCCGAGATCTGAGGCCTGAGAGTAGAAGGATTTCTCTTTCTTCTCTGCAACAGCAGTGTGAGATTCTCTGGGCAAGTCAAAGTCATTATTTTGATCAGTTCCTGTCTCTCCAACAACTTTAAGCTCCACTTCAGCACTTTCAATATCATTGTTCACAAGCACATCCTGAATCTTTGCCTCTGTGACATTCAGGCCCTGAGTGGTTTGGGAATTTTCAGAAGAAACGGCCCTGGATAATATCTCCGATGGAGTTATAAGATGGGTTGGGTGTTTAAACATTATTGGAGTTTCAGAAACCATTGCAATATCAGTTTGTTTGACATTCTTCTCACCCTTACTCAAATTATCACCAGAGGATGTATCACTTGCATTTTCCTTCACAGTTTCAATTCTGCGGTCCACCAAATAATCTGGAACAGACTGGTCACCAGCATGATCACTGAGCTGCAAACTAGTATCTGTGCTATTTGACAGACTCTGGAGACCTGACAACTTTCGAGGCAACCTTGGACTCATCGGTAGAAGGGGTGGCACAGTGTTGGTATTGTCAGCATTATTATGTGATGCAGTAGCCTTGGTTTGCCCACCAGAAGAAGCTATATCTAGTGAGCTATTAACATCAGAAGAACATAAGCTTTCTGGATGATTTGCTGCAGGAGCATTTTCAGAACTGTTTGAAGTCATTGGTGGTATGGAAGCGATGTTACCTGCAGACATATAAGTGGGTTTACTTCCATGAGAAGATTCCATAATAGTGGAACCATCAGAATTAGAAGCATCGAAAGCATGAGAAACATTAGATTCTGTTCTCTCCAACTCCATGTTCTCCAGAGGTGGTGGAAGGCATTGAGACAAGTTCAACGCATATTGTTGAATAGCTTGTGTTTGCACACAGTAAACCTGAACAATATGTTCTCCATTTGGTAAACTATCACTAGTTCCAGTAAGACTCAAAATAGGCATTGTAACTGTAAACTCAGCTATGTAATCCATGCGGGTTGCAGCAGGATAAGGCCCATATTCCAAGTGTACAGCATATATGGCATTCTTCTTGGCATTTGCCAGCAGAAATAAGCCTGCACAGGGCAGCGCTACCACTTGATCAAAGAATGCATCCTCAGCGTTCGATTCAACCGAACTCTTCAAGGTCAAAGTCTGATTGCACTGCCATGATTCAGCATTACTAGGCAACAACCAGCCCTCCTCACTTGCAGAGGCCCATATCTTCAGTTCCTGATTCAGCGGGCCCTGTAAATAGGAGAGATGTAAGCAAGCCCAAACATCCAAAACATTGAATATGTATTAAAGGAAATCAACACCTTAGAGAACATGAAAGTGATTTTGAAAATAAATTGCTATGATCAAATAACCATATCACTCTTATCAAAGGCCAGTAAAAAATGGCTGAGTTACATATAATGAAATTCTCTCTAGTCATCTAAAAAGGTCTAGCATCATTAAGCACTACCATCGTGTAGAACAAAAAGAATAGGAGCCTACCCCAGTGATAAGAACAATGTGATCAGGATGGTCAGGGGCAGTCAGGAACGCCACAGAATTTACAGGATTACCATCATGTGGTCTGAATACTGCAAGTGGTACTGCCTTACAGTCTTCCCAAATCTTGACCTGTGCAGCAGACAACAAGTGTTTGGGTATAAAAAACACTAAAAGAATATTACATTGCGTATCTTGAATATATTGACAAGTCTTAGATGATATGACCATAAAGAAAAAATGATAATGGCGTAACTCAGACTTAAAATGTAACTAAGAGATCTTACAAACACAGCTCGTTATAGACCATCCCTGCCATATGTGCCACAAGCAGGAGGGGGAGTTTGGTTAATGTTTGAGACTATGTAACCTTTAGGTATTACAAGAGCTACCAGCAGAAAAAAAAATGACAAACTAAAAGACTACAAGGTAAGGGGGGAAAGGAGGCAACAAACCACGCCATCTGTTGAAGCTGAAGCTAAACGGGTGGTCATCCATTGACACATTGACAACTCAATGACTTCGCCATCGTGCTTACCAACAAGCTGGACACCTTCAATCAGCTTATCAACAGGACAAGCGAGAGGTTGCTCAGCTGAAAATCCCGCGCCTTTTCCAACTTTATTGGTATCGATTTTCAGGATGAGGTTTCCAATTGCAACGACCAAAATTTCCTGCAACATTTTCATTTACAGTAAAGATATAGTAAGAGAAAACATAAATCAATACCAGTGCAAGGAGTGAAAGATGTGATGGGATGGGAATTTTATCTTGATAACATTAACTTCAAAATCCATAATTACTTGTTTGTGTGGATGCCAGCACACTCGTGGGTGGACCAGTTCTCCATCTGCTATTATGTGAAGGGCAAGAAGTATCCTTTCAAAAATTTGAGGTTTTTCTTCCTCATCTGGGCCCTCATTGATCTTCCGTATGAAAACACATCCATCAACACATGCACTGCATGAATAAAAGTAAGCATCTTTTTGCTTAGAAATAGAGGAAAATATCAATACTAAAATTTACCTGGCCAGAAGGTGAACATCCTCGGCGAAGAAAGCCATGTCTGTTACTTTCTGCATAGAAAATCATGCAATGATTTAGATAGTTTTTATACTAGTATTTAAAAAAATAACGAAAATTGATATCAAAGGTACACAAAAGATGTTGCATAACTAGAAGAAAGCTACAACATTTGGGCAGTGGAGGTTGCTTCTAAACATGAAAGGACAGCAGCCAACTAAAGTAATGAAATTAATGAGGCTTACTCTGCAAGTCTGTCCAAAATCTGCCATGATTATTATATCAAGAACCTTCAGTACCAAACAAAATCAGGATTTTATCATAAGCATTAGGAATTTTTGCCTCTCTTCTCAAAGTACAGTAAGCAAATTGATGGAACTGAAACCGAAATGGTATCCAGAAGCAATAAAGAAGAATGGGTAAACTCTCATGTTTATATCCGTAATGTGATTTATTAATTTGACATCAGCGGAATAGGAAAGTTTAATTATTTAGGAATAAGGGTTTTCCTCCATAACTTGGTCACTTGAATATTACCTGCACTTGATTTGGAGAGTGCAGCTATTGAAAATCACTATCCAACTATTGCAACTTGCCAAGATAAGTTGAGAACAAACATTCTAGCAGTATGTTCATATGTAATGGCTCATCAAAAAGACTTCAAATACATTCTTTTTTAATTGAAATCTGATTCAGCAATTATCACAAGGTGAGATTCACTATCAGTTAGACAATGCCAATTACTGTATTACATAATGTCATGAATGTCGATTTTCAATCAAGGTTAGGTACACAAAACACAAGATAATCGTAAGACCTTCACAAGAAGAGAGAAATAACCTGGTTATGACCGCGAAGCAATGATCTCAAAGCAGTATTAATATTGAGGATACGAATAGCACCAGGCTTGAGCCCATAGCAAATGTAATTCCTATTAACAGCAATCTGACGGCCGAGAACAAGGCCAGGATCGGAGACATATTTAGTGATGGGAGTGACTTCAAGTTGAGGCTGCACCTCACCTTGCAATCTCACATCAATATCATACACGACATGGTTTCCATTCAAATGCCGGCCCTTAGGGAGCTTGGTGCTGAGCATCCTCACTGGAGGAGGGCAGCATTGCTGCGTCGGAGATGCTAAACTAACAGGAGGGGCAGAGGGGACAGGAGGAGCACTGGTGGCGGTGGATACAGCGGAGGAAGCATAAGAAGGGAAAGGCCCACTAAGATTACTGGAGAGAGGTGGCTGCTGTTGGTTTTGATTGGTCAAGATGTCCATCAAAACAGCACCACCTGAATTACTAGGTGAGAGAGGAGGAGGAGGTGCAAAAGAAGAGATGGGCTGTGGTCTATTTTGGTGATGGATATTAGTATTAGTAAGGAACTGATTGTGAAGTTGCTGAAAAGGAGGAGGAGGAGGAGGGTAAGGGGAGAGATAGTGAGGGTGGTGAAAAGGGTGATAAGGGCCAGTAGGAGGTGGATAAGAAGAAGATGGAGTTAGATAAGGTGGAGAAGAGGAAGGGAGAGGGAAGGAAGGAGAGGTAGTGAGATTCTCGGTGGTGATAGTGTTACTATTGGGAGAAGGACCCTGTTGTTGTTGTTGGTTTGGGGGTTGCATTATACTCATAGGATTTGCAGAAGAGGGTTTAAGCAGTTTATTCATATCAAAACCTCCTCCTCCTCCTCCTATTACCCCCCCACCTCCTTGTTGATGTGGAATACCAGGTGAAGCCATTATTAAGCAACAACAACAACAAGAATTGATCTGATATAATAATATACTAGTAATTGGAAACAATCAATCAGACTGATGAAGAGAGAGAGAAGGAGAGAGATTTGAAAAGGCTTACAGAGTGAAGGGATTCATGGATCCGTTCAAGTTTGAATCATTTTCAGATCAGAGAGGGGAGGACACTCCTTTATCTCTCTCTCTCTCTCTCCCCCTTTTGTCGTCCCAAAGTAGGGTAGGGATGGAGTGAGGATTTTGAGAAGAAGGAGAGAGATTGAAGAAAAAAGCAAGTCTTTTTATGTAGTAGTTTGCTCGGATGTGCAGATTGATGCCCAATGGACAGCAAACAGAGAGTGGAAAAAATGGAAAGAGAGAATTTTTAGCGATTTTTTCCCCTCATTTGTTGAAGTAGTAATTAGTGCTCCTATTACCAATTTTGTATTATTATTATTATTATTATTATTATAATCATTATTTATCGTCGTCTTCTTCTGTGAATGTCATCCGCAGAGGTAGCAGACATTGCTCCACTACTCCCATCTGTCGTTGGTACACGTAACCCAAGTTTGCATCTCCACTACTGGAATCACAAGCACTTCCCAACTTCCCAAGTTGATCAACTCATAGACTAAACTACTTGTTAGTACAACTCTCTTCTGCAGAATCTCCGAACTTTTTTTGCTTTCCTAGGTTAAAATACCAGGTTGCATGCTTTCCTAGGAAACTTGTATTCAACAAGTTACCCAAAATGAGCTCGGCTACGATCCTTCATTCATTGTTTGTGGAAGGCATTGCAACATAATCAAATATCCATGTTTGCCAAGCTCTCTTCTTTTCTCTGAGAGATTATGCGTTTATTTATATGCATGGAGAAGTTGAAGAAGCATTGAAAATGGGAGAGATTATTATTTATTTAACCAATTAAATTTTACTCTGAAATTCATAAACCCCAGCAGATGAAAACAAAGCTATTGTGGCCCCACACAAAAAATTCAAAAGATTAACACGAAGGAGAACACTTTACCCCCCCCCCCCCCAAATTTAAGGTTATGTTTCAACACATGCAGAAGAAATGAAACTAGAACAGCCCAGTATCGAAGGAAACGAGAAGCAGAAGAGCAACCAATGGATTTACAATCAATGGACACGGCATCAAGATGGATTATACATATACGTTATACCCTGAATTGACACTTACAGAAAACAAGTCACAACGTTCAGACTAAAAAACAGGAGAAAATCATAAAGAACAGAATAAATATGTAAATTGGTTGCGCTCAAGTATAGAAAATGGGTATTCAATTTCAACTGCAACAGCCTCCAGCTTGAGCAGAACCGCCATCCCTGCCTCCTGATGGCCCCGGAATTCCTCCATACCCAACTTTTATCCCATAAGACTGCAGAACATCCCATTAGAATATCAGCCAAACTATTTTCAAATTCATCTAATAATACTGGTGAAATGGAATCAGTGTCAATACATGCATATTGACAATGCTTCAAAACTGTAAGTGCAAATTGAAAAGCTATTTGAGAATGGATTGAGCTCATGAAAACTCCTATACTAACACTTAAGAAAGATGGTAAGAAACCTTATCTTATTGAAAACCTTATGGAGTACTATATAACTGTCAGGATACCGATTGATGTCACTCATTTCATTTCATGAGAAGAACAACATAAAGAGCAATGTCCAAGCAAGTAAAGACCAATACCAATATAGCTAAATTTCAAAAGTTTTAAGCTTCATATAGTTAATAAGTGGAAAGCAGCTAATCAAATAAGAGAAAATGAGTGTTAGCATGAAGCGAACATCCAAATAGAATATCAGCCAAATCATTTACAACTTTCATCCATTAATAATTGAAGACATGAGTGCCAGCATCATGTCATGTCTCTACATGCATATTAACCATGCTTCAAAAACTGTGAGCAATGCAAATCGACAATATAAGATGAAAAGATATTAAGGTCACAAAAACTTGCATGTTAACGATTAAAAGATCAAAATAAGAATAATATTTCAATTTGTGAACCCTCAAAGAACATTATTTGAAATGTGGAAAATACTGTGCAAAAGAAATAGGCCTGACCTCATTTGATACATCAAAAACTCCATCCTGAATCTTCTTATATATTGTTGCAGCTGTTTTAATAAAAGCCTGCACAAAGAATGTTGGCATTAGAAAAATTAGACAAACAACAAAGAAGAAGTCAACAAGTGTTTCAACATATAGGTCATTATGTTTATTATTCACCTCCTCGACATTCTGAGCAGTTTTTGCAGAGGCCTCCATGAAGATCAAGCCATGTTCCTTTGCAAACTGTTCACCTTCTTCGGTGCTGACGGCCCTTCTATGAGCAAGATCACACTTATTACCAATGAGCATAATGGTCATGTTTGCGTTAGCATGCTGCCTTGCATCCTCAAGCCAGCTAGCCAAGTGGTTAAAAGTTTCCCTCCTGAATGAGAAAGTTAAACAGCCAAATATCATTCAGTTGCTAGCTTATGCTACAATATTGACACTTGAGACCAGAAACACAAACATTTCGATGCAAAAACAAACCGCCTCTAGCTGCCTCGAGACATTAGATGAAGTAACGAGGCATGCCAAGGATTATAGAAGCATTGACAACAGCAACAACAACAATAATTTTAAGGAAAGTATTGGAACAAAGAGTTGTTTGTTTTAGATAAAGTAAAAGAAAAGGGTAAAAGCAGGTTTTGAAACAGAAATAGATACCATCATCGCATTTAAGGAGACAGGAAAAGAAAAAAAAAAACATGAAAAGATCATCATCGTAAGTTGAAGTTTTGTTGTTGGGCTAGAAGAAACAAGCATAAGAAGGAAGGGTACCTGGTAATATCATAGACAAGCAAAGCACCAGCAGCACCTCTGTAATAAGACCTGGTGATAGATCTAAACGATTCTTGACCCGCCTAAAATAAATCAAAATCATAAAAAATGAAGATTTAAACATAATTATAGACTTGTTTCGTAAGAGAAGAGATTAAGAACACGGGAAAGGAAGGTAAGGGAACGAACGGTGTCCCAAATTTGAAGCTTGATAGGCTTGTTGTCGATGGTGATCATACGAGCTCCAAACTCAACACCAATGGTGAGGTCATGGACGGGCTGGAATCTCTTGTCAGTGAATTGAAGCAATAGGCACGATTTCCCTACTCCTGTATCGCCGATGATTATGTACTTGAACAGATAGGCGTATGACATTTTTGTAATCAAACTGTGATCAGATCAGACTTCTTTTCTTTTACGATTAAGGAAAAAGGAAAAAGAAGATAGAAATTGATAACTGAAATCTGAAGGTTTAGGGTTTGTCTTCGAGAGAAAGCAATCTAAAAGTCTTGGCTGCAATTAGTGAATTTCACCGGCGAAGCGCACACGTTATATGAGGCTTCTCTTCTCTTCTCTTCTCTCTTCTCTCTTCTTTGTTTCTTTCTTGTCCTCCTCGCTGTCCCTCCCTCCTTCACCTGCCTTTCCTTTTCTTTTTCTTTTTGTTATTATTATTATTTTGTAGTAGCCCACAGGCCCATTACCGAGCATCATCATGGGCTTCCTTCCTTCCTTCGCTCAGCTCTTTTCTTTTCTTGCTTAATATTAATTACCATCTTTAAAATCCTTCAAAAATTATGATGTTAAGACTTAAGACTGAGTATGGTTATTAAAACCGGATGAAGAAAAATAATTGAGGTTATTCCCCGAAATTTAAAAAATAATAATAAAATTGGTCAAATTTCTATTTTTTTAAAAGTAAATTTTTATATGAAATTATTGAAGGAAAGAATCCCAAATAATTAGGTGATATACTGTAATCAATGGGATTACGATTCACCAATGTTAATCCTAGAATAGCTCTTAGAATATCTCCTAGAATAGTGGATCTGATTGTATGTAAACTGTGTATATATATGTCGTGCTTCTTTGCACTATTCAATAAACAGAATACAATATTATTATTCTCTTTATGGTATCAGAGCACTGGTTCTGAAAAACTAGAAATCCATACAATCCAGGAATCCACACAAACAAATATCTCATGGCTAGTGACGAAGACCAAAAGCTTCTTGAACAGAACAAGAGCTCAAACTCTTTCAAGACCTCAGAACCATGGGAGAACTCCAATCATCCACTTTTTCTCCATCACTCAGATCAACCAAGCGTTGTCCTCGTTTCACAATCGCTGATGGAAGACAATTACACAACATGGGTACAGTCAATGAGCATGGCACTTACTATCAAAAACAAGAAGGGATTTGTAGATGGAACTCTCAAGAGACCGACTCATAATCCTGATGAGCAACAACAATGGGACCGCTGTGACATTCTTGTGAAAACCTGGCTGCTGGGAGTAATATCGAAAGATATCTCAGGCAGTGTCATCCATTGCAAGGACACAAGAGGTATATGGCTAGAACTGAAAGAGAGATTTTCTCAAACTAACATTGTTTCATTGTTCTATATAGAAAATGTCATTCATGATTGTGAACAAAGTACAAACTCAGTCACGTCCTTTTTCACGAAACTCAAAAGCCTGTGGGATGAGAAGGATGCCCTCTGTGCGTTCCCCCCTTGCAATTGTGAGGCAGCTACCGCGGTTAAGGTTTTCATGGAGACACAAAAGACCATGAAGTTCTTGATGGGGCTTAATGAAAGCTAAGCAGAAACTCGAAGCAATATAATAGGCATGGATCCCCTTCCGAACCTGAATAAAGCCAATGCAATGGTTTTGCGTCATGAAAAGCAGGCAGAGGCTTTTACTGGAAAGTCGACGACACCACCAGAAGCATCTACTTTTACAGTAAAGAAGGTGACCCGTGATTTTAACTCTACAGAAGGAGAAGCTAAATTTTGTTAAAAATGCAACATGAATAATCACAACACAAAGAACTGCAGAGCTCATCTCAAATGCACATATTGCAATGGAAAAGGACATACCTATGATTATTGCCGAAGAAGAAAGAACGCTACTGCAGGTGGACAAACAAGATCGAAAGCAAATCATGTAGCTCCTCAAAATAATAGTAAGGAAGCTTTGCCTGATTTTCCTTTCTCACGAGAGGAGTGCCATCAACTTCTCAGTCAGCTTTTAACAAAAACAAAGTCTGCCTCAGCCAATCTAGTTGGTAACATTCCAAATTATGAGGAACTCTCAAGTAAAGCATTTCGGTTTGCACACAGTAGTAAAGAAACCACATGGATACCGGACAGTGGTGCAAGTGATCACATTGTTTGTAACCCAAATTTGCTTACCTCTCTAAAATCAGTCCATAACCGTTGGGTTAAGCTTCCTGATGGAACCTCCACACACGTTACTCATATTGGCACAATATCTTTCTCTCCACACTTTGTTCTTCATAATGTTCTTTGCGTCCCACTCTTCTATCTTAACCTGATTTTTGTGAGCAAACTAGCATTTGATTCATTCTGCATTACTATCTTTCTCAGACAAATTTGTGTCATACAGGACCTACGATCGGGGAAGATGATTGGGACGGGAACTGAGAAGGAGGGCCTTTACTGTCTCAATTACTAAACGAAAGGAACATGCAATGCAGTACACACCAACACAGACAACTTGTGGCATCAACGACTTGGTCACCCTTCAAATAAAGCATCTTCATTATTTTCATTCCTTGCCAATAAAACTTGTATTTCAAGTACTTGCTTTATCTGTCCTTTAGCCAAACTCACTAGACAACCTTTTCCATTTACATTTGGGGTGGTTATCATGTCCCATCTTATTCTGGTGCATAATATTTTTTAACCATTGTTGATGACCATTCACGAAGCACATGGGTATATTTGATGAAACACAAATCTGAAGCACGTATTCTACTCATTCATTTTATTTACTTAGTTGAAAATCAGTTTGGGAAAAATGTTAAAGTCGTACGAAGTGATAATGGCCAAGAATTTAAGATTTCCCAATTTTATTCATCTAAAGGCATTATCCACCAAACTAGTTGCGTTAACACACCACAACAAAATGGTGTGGCTGAACGCAAACATCGACATTTGCTAAATGTAGCTAGAGCTCTCTTTTTTCAAGCCACTCTACCAAAACATTTTTGGGGTGATGCCATACTCACTGCAGCTTACTTGATCAATAGGACACCGACTCCAATTCTTAAAGGAAAAACACCATTTGAACACCTTTTTCATAAGGAACCAGGTTATTCTCATTTAAAGGTTTTTGGATGTCAATGTTTTGTGTCTACACATCCGACCCGTCCTAGCAAATTTGATCCCAGGTCCACAGAATGTATTTTTCTTGGCTATCCACATGGCCAAAAAGGGTACAAGGTTTATAACTTAACAACAAAGAAAATCCTCATTTCAAGGGATGTGATTTTCTTTGAGCATGTGTTTCCTTTTAAAACAAATTCTGCTTCCCATTCTTTACCCCACTTACCAATTTTCACTCCTGTAATTTCTCATCCATATTATCCTCAAAATCCCCACTCTTCCGCTGACCATCACTCTCCTGATACTACTCCACCATCAAATCCAATTTACACTCCACTTACCCAAATTACTCCTCCTCTCACAGATCTTAATTCCTCCATTCCTTCTGAAAATAATCCCGCACCTGACACATCTTTTAGTTCCATTTCATCACCTTTGCAATCTCTCCAACTGCCTTCACCACAACCACGCAGGTCTTCTCGCGCCACAAAACTTCTAACTGCATTGCAGGGCTTTCATATTGTTGCGGCTTTCCCCTCACGCCCCGATCCGTCAGCTTCCTCGAACAAGGTCATCTCTTCAGGTACGGCTCATAGCCTCTCCCATGTCATATCTTATGCTAATCTTTCTTCCCCTCACAGAACCTTCACTGCTAATATGACCATACAAAGAGAGCCTACCTCATTTTCTCAGGCAGTTAAGGACCCGCAATGGAGAGCAGCCATGTAACACGAGGTTCAAGCACTCCATGCTAACAAGACTTGGAGTTTGGTTTCTCCTCCAGCTCACAAACGCCTAATTGGTTGTAAGTGGGTATATAAAATCAAGTATAATCCCGATGGCACAGTTGAGCGCTACAAGGCCAGGTTAGTAGCCAAGGGTTACAACCAAGTTGAAGGGATCGATTACAGGGAAACATTTGCGCCGGTTGCTAAGCTCACAACAGTTCGCGTCTTACTCAGTCTTGCAGCCATGCAGAATTGGCACCTTCATCAATTGGACGTAAATAATGCGTTTCTCAATGGAGATCTTTATGAAGATGTTTACATGCAGCTTCCTCCTGGCTTCAGACGAAAGGGGGAGAATCGGGTTTGTAAGCTACATAAATCCTTATATGGCCTGAAGCAAGCCTCAAGGCAATGGTTTTTGAAGCTTTCCTCAGCCCTCAAATCAGCCGGCTTCAAGCAATCATGGTCTGACTATTCCTTGTTCGTCCGAAACCATCAAGGTATCTTCACAGCTTTGTTGGTCTATGTCGATGATGTTATTCTAGCAGGGAACAATTTAGAAGACATCACAAAGACCAAGTGCTTTCTCTCAAGCCACTTCAAACTGAAGGATATGGGACAATTGAAATACTTTCTGGGAATAGAAGTAGCAAGATCCAAGCACGAGATTTCCTTGTGTCAAAGGAAATATGCATTGGAAATCCTTAAAGATACAGGGTTCCTCGGTGCCAAACCTTCACGGTTTCCAGCTGAACAAAATGTGACACTTACACAAGAAGATGAAGACCTACTGAAAGACGCCTCCCAATATCGAAGACTGGTTGGACGTCTCATTTATCTAACCATCATACGGCCAGATCTCGCATACGCAGTTCATATACTTAGCCAGTTCATGGACAAACCCAGGCAGCCTGACTTAGAAGCAGCACACAAGGTATTGAGGTACATCAAGCAAGCACCTGGTCAGGGAATTCTCTTACCTTCAAAAGGATCATTGGAGTTAAGGGCATATTGTGATGCAGACTGGGCTCGTTGTAAGGACACTAGAAGATCAACAACTGGCTATTGTTTTTTCCTTGGACATGCTCCCATTTCATGGAAAACAAAGAAATAAAGTACAGTATCACATTCGAGTGCAGAAGTTGAGTATCGTTCCATGGCTACTACATGTTGTGAAATAACATGGCTGCAATACATTTTAAGGGACTTGAATGTTAAGCATGAGCAGCCAGCGAAATTGTTCTGTGACAATAAGGCAGCAATACACATAGCCTCAAACCCTGTGTTTCATGAACGAACCAAGCATATAGAAATAGACTGTCATGTGGTGCGAGAAAAGGTGTAGAAAGGATTGGTTAAAACAGAGCACATACGAACCAAGAAGCAACCAGCAGACATCTTCACCAAGCCACTAAGTTCAAACCAGTTCTCCACATTACTGGGCAAGTTAGGAGTGATCAACATACACTCCAACTTGAGAGGGAGTATTGAAGGAAAGAATCCCAAATAATTAGGTGATATACTGTAATCAATGGGATTACGATTCACCAATGTTAATCCTATAATAGCTTCTAGAATATCTTCTAGAATAGTGGATCTGATTGTATGTAAACTGTGTATATATATGCCGTGCTTCTTTGCACTATTCAATAAACAGAATACAATATTATTATTCTCTTTAGAAATGATTATTTCAATTCGAATCAAGTCTTAAAACTATGAATATAAATAAATATTTTATGGATTTTTTTTAAAATAAGAAATGATAAAAGAAAAATTTCCCTAAATGAATTCAGAAAACGACTATTTATACTTACCACCACCATTATAAAATTAATTTCTGGCTTTGCTGTATTAAAAATTTTACTTTGTTGGTGTATAAACTGATCAGAATCATGCATATATATATATATATATATATATATATATACACATGATCATATATATATATACACACTAAGTACTCCTCCTATTTGTTAACAGTTAATCAGTCATAATTATATACACATGCTAATGCAGATTCTTTCTTAATCATTGAAATCTCAGTACCGTGCGTGTCCCAACCTCTATTATTGCAGGCATGCAGGTATATATCTATATATGGTTACTGTCAGCATGCAGTTTTTCTTCATCTCTCTTAATTCTTTCCCATTTATGGAGCAACTCTTTGGCTTCACACTTGAATATCCACTAAAACTACCAGCCCCTCCTCCTCCCTTTATGTGTACGTGCTCTACTCTCGTAGCTACATGAATTAATCGATCACCAGATCACTGCTCAGGTGATGACTCAAATAGCTCCACCACTGTACGTTGTACATGTTCATCAATCCGATCGATATTGGGTGCAAACTCAATCTTCTGACCGTAAATCAGTTTCTATTGTACGTTTCCAGTATATTCTGAACATCTAGCTACCTTAACCCCATCCACGTCCTGTGATACACAAGATATGTAGCTGAGCAGTACATCACCATAAAACTTGGATATAATTCTTCCAGGGTCAATTGCACCAAATATCATACTTCTCTGTACAGTCCATAGCTAGATCCCTCATATGTGCCAGGTTCCCAGCTGGCGACTGCAGTGGGTATGGTAATTTGCGATTATATTTCCTAGCTTCGCGAGCATCCTGAACAAGGCCTCCCCAATATATATATATAGGGCATGCCATACATGCATGTATGTAAACGCACGTAAAATTAAGCAATAAGGTGCTATGTATGGTACAGAATTAAGAAAGGCAAAATTAAGGCCACAGCATTAGGCAATTGAACGGTAAAAGAAGCCGGGGCATCATGCTGCTTTAGGAATTGTAGCGCTGGAGTTTGTTTTCCTGCATTAGCTACCAAAATCATAGTAAGAATTTGTCAATCTGAGTACCCTGCTTGATTGTGATCATAACAATAATTACCATAACCATTCATCTGGACACTAAATCCCAACGAATATGAAAGAAAGACATGAAATACACTGTTGAGGTAAACAATAAACAACAATGCTACTATAGAAAAAACTACTTCAATATTGACCCAAATAAAAAGAAAGTCTATGACCTGCTCCCTATATTATTACTGATCCCACCTCTTGCAAAACCCTACAATAAGACAATCTTCCTTGTCATCTCTAATAATCACCTCCAAAAGCAACTACAATAGGACTCCTAACATAATGTCTACCATCCGTCCATGTTAGGGTTCCAAATTCATGGTCTTCAGTTACGCCATCCCACTTAGCCTCAAAAGTAACCTTAAAACTCTTCTCATCACCCTTGTTCTCAAATGTCAAGATACTGGGCTCCACAGAAACTAAAATCCCATATGGTTCTCGAACGTGGGCTGCATAAGTTCCTGTTAGGCCTACATTCTTCACTTTTCTGATCACACTCATTGAGTTACGTAGCTGGCGTATAGTTATTGAAGGATTGTTGAAATCAAAAATACTAGTTGACTCGGGACATTTATAGGGACCATCAGAGAAGGGTTCTATCATGGTAGAGTTGTATCCGCTAGCGCACAGGAAGTCCAAGTAATCATTGATGCTCAAGTCATAGACCAAGCCTGGATCCTGAGCGCGGTTTGGTCTTATATGTCCAGAACCATAACTAAATGGTGTTGCCTCCAAACCATCTCTCCCATCAACCATTGGTGTCATAGTGTTGGCTCTCGTTCTTGCTGCAACACAGGACACAAATTAGAACAAGATTAACTGCATGCATGGATGTTCGCATTCGAAAATTTGCTAAAACGTCATGTAATAATATATGCTCTAACAATGTTAAATTGAGAATTAGGGAGGTCTTACCGGTTGTCATGATTGCAGATCTGATTGCAGCTGGACTCCAATCAGGATGGAGAGTTTTAAGAAGTCCGACCGCACCTGCAACATGTGGACAAGACATAGATGTGCCAGATTCGGTGATGAAAGGAGACTTGCGCTTATCAAAGTCAAAATCAGTAGGGCTGATTGCTTCACTAAAGGCTGCTATAATGTTCACTCCTGGTGCAGTTATATCAGGCTGTACATGTCGAAATGAAGTGGATTTTTAGTCCTTGTATATTTTACAAGGTCATTGCTTGATGAAAGTATCACAAACATGTGAACATAGAAGAAAACTTAAGATTAACAACAAAACCTTCAATATCTCTGGCGTGACAGTATTTGGCCCTCTAGAGGAGAATGCAGCTATGGATGGAGCAGGTTTTGTCCCTAACTTTGCTGTTGGTGCGGAAATATATCCTAGAGCATGGCTGTTAATTTTCGCAGCACATAAGAATTGACAAAAATAATGTGTGAAGTTAGTAGGGGAAAAAAAAAAAAAGAAGAGGTGGTAGAGCATACTCGGTGGAATTAATGTAGGCAAATACAGCAAGACCATCTGTGTAGGTAATTTGTGCTGCTGGGAGAACATGAGGATCTGCTATGATTTCGTTGCCACTTGCCTTGTCATTGCAAAGAATCATCCCTGCTGCACCAACTAAAGCAGCTTGATAGCCCTTATCCATTCTACCAGTTTCTCCTCTAAGACAAACCACAACTTTACCCTTGGCTTTCTCATGATCCAGTGATTTAGGCTTACACAACAAGCTAAATAACACATAAACAATGTCATCGCCTGTTTCACTTGGAATAACTACAAGTAGATAGTTGTGAATGTATAAATTTCAATTCGACCGTATAAAGATTTGAATAGTCTTATCTTACGCGTCTGCTGCAGATGCATTGGCAGCCTTGGCTTGTTCCCCGGTGATGAGGGGATAGAATTTCTTCTCAGGCAAAGGACTTGAAAGGCTTGTGCCCTGCCATGTGGAGAATGAATACACATGGAGGCTACAAAGGAACAAGAAAAAGGAACGAGAGTTGGTCTGTAAATTAGGGATGTGAACCTGGAGGCGCTTTCCGTTACGTAACTCTACAAAAGTTTCAAACTCTCTATCCAAGGTACTTGCTCCAACAGTTATAATCCAAGGTGCATTATTAGTGACCGTCCCATCCATTGGTCCAGAATTTCCCGCGGAGCAAACGACAGAAATACCATTTTTGACGGCATGGAATGCTCCAATAGCAAGGCCATCATTGAAGTAATCAGTAGGTTCGCCACCAAGTGACACCGAAAGCACATCGACCCCATCATGTATGGCCATGTCAAAGGCTTTCATGATATCTGCATCGAAGCATTCACTGCCATTGACCGGTGGCCAGCACACCTTGTAGGAAGCCACTCTAGCTTTAGGGGAACCACCTTTAGCAGTTCCATTTCCTAAGCCAAAAACATTTGCTCCTGGAACAAAGTTACCGCCTGCGGTTGACAAGGTATGAGTTCCATGACCATCTTTGTCACGAGCGGAATTATCAGAGGACGTGAGGCCTCCTGCATATGCAATATAACCTCTGTTGAAGTACCTAGCTCCTATAAGCTTCCTGCACAAATTTCCAAGCCTTTCATTCAATGGAGAGAACCCTAAATCATTTGGTTGTTATTGAAGTAATATAAATCTTCACCTAGTGTAAAAGCAAGCACACTGTGTTAAAGATTTATTTTATAGGTTTCTTATATATAACAATGAAGTAAAAAGACATTCACAAGTGAATTTATCAAAACCAAGCAATAATTTTTCATATCCTACCCCTCAGTATTTGTTATTTCAATATCCATGGTGCTTAGCAAGCATCAAACATCATTGACTTATGATGCATGAAGTACCATATTCATCTTATTAAATAACTAAAGGTTACGAATTTATAAATGTGGGAGTGTACGTAGAGCTAACCGATTGCAAGGGACTCCAACCGCAGTATCATTCTCACATGTTCCTTTCCATTTTGATGGTACGGGCCCAATTCCTTCCTCGCTAAAGCTAAGCGACTCAGGCCAAACACCTACACCATGTTAACGATTATGACAACAGTTTGTGTGTGTGTGTTGATGCTGTCAAATGAGCATGTTATATATGTATAAATCATCACATATTCTTGTTCACTTGGCCTTTTACTTTCAGAGATGAAAGTATTAATGCTCATTTTTGTGGTCCAATGTGCTATATGTGAAGGGGAATTAAGAGGAGAAAAGGTGAGGCAAAGAAGTAAGAAAAAGGGAGAGAATTAGAATACCGGTGTCAAGGTTGGCTATGATTGAATCTTCACCAAATCTAGCTCTCTTCCACAAAGAAGAGGGATCGACAACACCATCCTTTTCCAATAACATAAAATCCCATGAATGTGTTGTGTGTAGTTTTCTTCCCTGGTTCAAGAAAACCGACACGACGTTTGGATGCCCTGCATTGACCATTAACAATTAATTATATTATATATGTAGAGGGGCAAGTTCCATTTTCAAAATAAATAAGAGTACATAACATAGATGTTGTCGTGTAGGAATTAATATGCAATGCATTGATATTTTTCTTATAATTACGTGCAATTTCAGCTGCCTCTTCCTCCTCAAGCATGGCAGCAAAGCCATTGATATGCCTGTCATACGAGTAAATAATCGCATCTCTTGCCTTCTCACTACTGCATGCATGAAAACATCAATCAAAACCTTAATTCTGATCACAAATAAAAAGGACATTAAATATAGAAACTATCAAAGTTTCTTGACATACGTACCTTCCCAAATATGATGCAAGAAACTCTTGATGAGAATCGGCTACTGCATCAAGATCAACCTTAGAAATTTGAGGACCATGTGCATGCGATCCCAAGTATACTACATAAGACTTTACAACACATCATCAAGGACAAAGAAGAAATAAATGAGTAGGGTAAGGAAAATACTGAAAGCAAGAAATTCTTAACTGTAACAGCGTCTTTTAAAGAAATATATATATATATATATATATATATATATATATATATATATATATATATATATATATATATATTTTTGTTTGTTTGTATAT
>Ga0307518_10001371_pt1 | contig 18110 bp, 12 predicted proteins | sample 25_EM_MG_FD_203889 | JGI IMG/M metagenome (GOLD analysis project Ga0307518, IMG submission 203889) | Populus trichocarpa ectomycorrhiza microbial communities from riparian zone in the Pacific Northwest, United States - 25_EM | ecosystem: Host-associated > Plants > Roots > Unclassified | place...
TTCATTAATCTTAACAACCAAGTTGTCAGCTTGTGTTGCTTTGATCGAATGTTCTCCCTAAGTTTAATAACGTAGTTCCGCTACAATTATCAAGCTTAGTTGCTTCACAAGTTTATATACCACAACTTCGGTTTTGATATCAAACTTAGCAATAGATTGTTCACAATAATAACTTAGAGTCCACTCTAGTAATTAAGATAAACAATCATAGGAAATATGTATAGGAAAACAAACATACTCATTCATAATACAAACTGAAAATAAATGGAAGAATAAATCTCATAGTTCTTGAAATCTGAAGGTTTTTGCGTCCTTGCAACCAAGAAAACAAGTTTAGCCTTGCATATCTATATTGAACAACTACTCCTAAAGATGAAAGAATACATGATTTCTGATTTGTAGAGGGGAGAGTTTGTGTTTCTTCTCTTATGGCTGCCACCCTTCTTTCTTTGATTCTACTGCACTCCCTCTCCCTCTCTCTTGGCTCTCTTTCCTTCCCTCTTGGCTCCCTTGATAACATAAACTTAGCTGCCTATTTATACACAAATTGTAAGTAAGAAAAATCAAAGTTCAAGTGTGAACATCAATAGATGGTGGTAGTGTGAAGGCGGCTGGCGGCTGGTTTGTGGTTGGTGATTTGAGGTTGGTGGCTTGAGGTTGGTGGCTGCCTTCCTTGACCTTCTAGATTGATTTACTAGAGGAGCTAAATTGCTGAAATTAAAACTTGGATGTCGGTTTGGATGCTTCAGGATGTAATTTGGATTCGTTTCTTCACGAAACCTGTTTGCTGGAAGAATTCAGTTGTTATCTTTGAAAACTCATATCTCCCTCATATGACATCGTTGTTTGCTGCCATTTGGAGCGTTTGTAGGCCTTTGAGTCAGGAATCCAAAACAATTGAGTTTGCATCAATTGGATGTCTACAGATCCAGATCTTCAATTTGGAATGGACAAAGGTCAACATTGGCAGAATGCGAGATTTGACTTTGAAGGATGTGATTTCCATCCTCTTTGTATTTTTATTTTTCTTGACTTAGATTTCCAGAAATTTATAGATGTTAGCTTTCTAATGCCACTGGAATCACTTCGTTTCGACTTTTAGAGTTCACGCTCTGCACAAAACATCGACTGAGGATCAAATCTGTCAATTACCTCCAATTTACTCCTTTTTGCATCTTTCATCCAAAAGTGCCTTCAAAACATAAAACAAAGAATATCAAGGTATTTTATATATAAAACATGGACAAAACATTAGGTAGATGTGGGTGAAACTATCGAATAATATGGTTACATCACATAGCGCAAAATACGCTTCAGAGCACGAAAATGATCTTCGATGGGAGCATGCATAAATTGACAAATGAAATTAACAGAAAAGAATAAATCTGGCCTGGTGATGGTCAAGTATTGTAGAGCACCAGCTAGTGAGCGAAACAGAGTAGGGTCAGAGAATAACGTGTCTTTGGCTGATAGATGCTGACCAACTATAAATGGTATAGAAATAGGTTTGGCATCAGTCATGGAAGCTTGTTACAAGAGATCAAGATCATACTTTGTTTGACTAAGGAACAAACCCATCTCATTAGTTTGAACCTCAACATCAAGAAAATAATGAAGATCACCCAAATCTTTCATGGAGAATTCTTGGGAAAGCCGAGTGATAAAGGTGTGAATTAAAGAAGGACCACTGCTAGTGAGGACTATGTCATCAACATACAAAAGTAAGTAAACAATCCCAAGTATAGAGTGATAAAAAAAACAATGAAGAATCAGCTTGACTAGAGAAAAAACCAAGTGTAAACATAAAAGAGCTAAAGCGATGGAACCAAGCTCGAGGAGCTTATTTCAGGCCATATAAAACATGCTTTAAACAACAAACATGCTGAAGGAATACCAGATCAGTGTAACCTTGTGGTTGTTTCATGTATATTGCTTCATTAAGAAAGCCATGAAGAAAAGCGTTGTTAACATCTAACTGATGTAAACACCATCCAAAAGTAACTGTTAAGGACAATATGATTATGATTATAGTAGGATGAACCACAGGGCTAAAGGTGTCGCCAAAGTCAAGACCATAAACCTGAGAGAACCCTTTAGCCATAAGTCATGCCTTATGTCGTTCAGTAGACCCATCAAGGCAGGGTTTTACTTTGAAAATCCAGCAACAGCCAACCACATTATGATTGTTAGACCGGGGAACAAGAGTCCAAGTATCATTTTTCTTCAAAGCCTGAATCTCATCATCCATGACTGAGAGCCATTTAAGTTGTTTTGTAGCAGACTGAAACCTCGAGGCTCTTTAATAGCAAGAAGAGCCTGAAAAAACCAAGAGGAAGACAAAACAATCAAAGCATGATGCGATTGTGGTTTGAAAATACCAGCCTTCCCCCTGGTAATCATGTGATGGCTGTTAGTGGTCACAGAAAGAAAAACAATGGACTCCAAGGTTGTAGAGTTAGATGGATATGCTATAGAAAAAGGATCCTGTAGAGTAGAAATATAATTCAAGGAACCTGAATCATCACTACAAGGCAAACATGGTGATTTGGAAATAGAAGGTGAAGGCAAATAATTGCAAAAATCATTATGAGAAGAACTAGAAATACAGTCCTCACAATCAAAAAAATAAGTATAGTCAGTATTGGACTGCAAAGTATGAAAAGAGCCATCAGTATAAGGAAAATGATGTTTATAAAACTGTATATATCGGGAAACATAAACACGATGTGTCTTTTAGTCTAAACAATGAAAGCCTTTATGGAGAGTACTGTAACCTAAAAAGACACATGAAGCATATTTTTGAGATAATTTATGGGGTGAGTAATCTCTTAAATAAGGGAAGCAAAGACATCCAAAAATACAAAGCATAGAGTAATCATATGGCTTACCAAACAAGGGTTCATAAGAAGTTTTGCCATCAAAGGATGGTGATGAGAGTCAATTAATGAGAAAAACAGTAGTAAAGAAAGTCTCGACCCACAACGAGACTAGGCCATGAGAATGAAACATGAGGGTAAGACCTGTTTATGTGACATGACGATGCTTACGTTCAACAATACCATTTTGACTAGGAGTGTAGGGACAAGCCAGATGAAGAACAATGCCACAAGAGTGCAGGTGAGAGCGAAACTTGTGATTTGTAAATTCAGTTCCACCATCACATTGAAAGGATTTTATTTTTGCTGAGAATTGAGTCTCAATATAACATTGTAAATAAAAAAAATGTATCAAATAAATCAGATTTGTGTTTCAAAGGAAACATCCAACTAAATCTAATACAATCATCAATAAAAATAACATAGTCTATGTATCTAGTAAAAGAAGTTATTGGTGATGGACCCCATAAGTCACAATGTAAACGATCAAAGGGCATGGCATAATGTTCATCATTTAGAGAAAAAAGGTAAACGATGGCTTTTGCCAAGTCTACAACCAACACAAATGGAAAAAACAGTCGTCATCGATTTTTTACTACAAGAGATAAATCCTAATCTAGAAAGAGAAGAAATAATATGATAATTATGATGACCAAGGCGTGCATGCTATAGGTGAACAGATGCACATGGCTTATTGGTAGAAACAATTGAAACAAGGGCATGATGATGTTGATCGAGGACATACAGACCATTCTCACATCAGCCGACCCTCAACACTGTTCTTGTGGTGCAATCCTATATGACAAGACCAAGAGAATCAAAGATTACATGACAATTAATTTGTTTTATAAGTTGACTGATAGAAATGAGATTTTTTGTAATTCCAGGAACAACTAAGACTTTAGACAAAAGAAATGAGCTTTGAGGAACAAGAGTGGAAACAAAACCAGTATGAGAAATAGGTAAGGACTGACCATACAACCATCACCCTTTCATTACTAGAGTAGGTAGTAGGAACTTCCAAGTTGTCAGAATTATTTTTCGTATGGGAGGTTGCACTAGAGTCGAGGAACCATTCAGGGTTATTCAGATCTTGAATTGAGCAGACAAAAAATGCTTCAACAAGATTAGCTGATTGCTTCTTCTTGAGTTTCAAGACATTCCAACAACTTTTGGCCAAGTTTCCCTCCTTATCGCACAACTGAAAGTAAATGGAGGAGGTGGATGATGACTTTGTGTTGATAGAGGTTGTAGAAGATCTGAAAGGCCGAGGTTTCCATTTCTTGACTCCTGCCATTTTTCAAGGTCTGTTGTGTATAATAAATAGAGTTCGAAGGTAAATGGTGACAGACCGTGCAAAGATCTCATGGCTTAAAGCTTTTGGAACAATATCTGAAAAAGATGGTAACAAAAACTATGACATCATGGTGGTATAGAAGATCTTGTAGTCTGGTCCTAATGCTCATAAATACTCGTGAACTTTATTTGTGTCATCAATGGGACGACCAATAGCAACCAATTGATCGCAAAAACCTTTAAAGGTTCGAGAAAACTCAACAATGGACCAAGAGTCGCGTTACATCAGCTGGAGTTCATCCTTGAGGTGTAATTCTCAAGTCTTTGACCTATGGAGAATGAGGCTTCAAGAGCTTGCCAAGCCTCATGAGAATGATATAGTCCTAGTACCTTACTCATAGACTCCTCTATAAGAGAAGAATATAGTAACCTAAACAACATTTGATCTATATGCAGTTAAGAGTTGTAAGCAGAATTTGACTTTCTGATTCCATTAGAGTATGTAATCATGATACATGGAGCTATGATTGTGCCATCTAAATAGCCAAAGAGCTCTTGACTAGCTAACAGAGGAACAAATTGATTTCTCCACAACAGGTAATTGGAGGAAGTTAGTTTAATGGTGAGCATATGCACCATTGTGTTGAGCGAAAGAGTAACGGGTGAAAAAGATAAGTCAACTATGGGGATCTGTATATCATGTTGTGATACTATGAAGAGGTTTGACAGACAAAGGTAATGGCTGAAAGTCTCCTTAACAAGTAAAGAAGAAGTATATTCCTTATATAACATAATGACAGCTACGTGATCCTATATAATAGGAAAGATCAGGATACAAATAATCAAGTAATTATCCCATAGCTATACATACACAAATATTATGGTAACAGAAAGGGAGTGCAACAGATATTATGGAGAATCATTTTATTCTCCCTTATCACCCCCTGCAAGGTGAGCGTGGAAGAAGGGATAACACTGAGCTTGCTTTGAAAGAGAAAAAATTGAGGCTTGGTGATGCCTTTGGTTAACAAATTAGTGAGTTGCAGGGGTGAAGGAACAAAATCAATTTTCAAAGTGCCATTAGCGACAAGCTCACGGACAAAGTGATAGTCAATTGCAATATGTTTGGACCGAGGACGAGTAACCGGATTGACTACCATAAAAATTGCACTTTGATTGTCACAAAGAATTCAAGGTGGAGCTGATAGTGTAACACGAAGGTCTCAAAGGAGTTGAGCAAGCCAGGCAATATCAGTAGTGGCAACAACTAAGGAGCGATATTCGGCTTTTGCACTTAAACGAGAGACAGTGCTTTGTTTCTTAGATGACCGAAAGATTAGATTATTGCCAAAAAAGATAGCATAACCAGTAGTAGAGCGACGTGTATCAGGACAACCAGCCTAGTCCGCATCAGAATAGGCAATAAGATCATGAGTGGACTGTTTATGAAGTTGAAGTCCATGATAAGCTGTGCCTTTAACTTACCGCAAAATACGCTTAAGAGCATGAAAATGATCTTCGGTAGGAGCATGCATAAATTGACAAATAGAATGTAATTTATTACTCATATCTATTTCATACAAAATGTGTTTCTAGAAGCCAAATTATTGCATCATGTGTTTCTAGAAGCCAAATTATTGCATCACACAATCCAAGTAATGCATCACAACAAGCTTAAAAAAAATAAGGGGACCATTGTTGTCCAATCTAATTTTTCAGGTAAAAAATGAAATATAGTCCTATATGTGTTCTTGTACATGAACACTATAATATAGGTCAATGTAATGGGCATTATTAAGATGATTTTTTATATAATATACAAGAACATATGAACAAGGTCGATGAGAACTCTATCATTTATCACATGTGCATGTTCCTTGTACCAATTTAATTATTTGTCAAATTTCTTTTTAGACACTTAGTGATATGATCCAAGCAAGTTCATATTCGGATTTTAGCATAAAAGTTTATCTTATCCAGTTTTATGCTATCAAACATGACTTTCAACTCGACTGTTTAATCGAGCTGATATTTTTACAGCAATTTCTATATAGGTTGTTGTACATTGGGTTCAAATTTCAGGTCAATCAGAGATTGGTAAATGATTATTTTAAAGGTTTCAAGTTACTGGACGAATCTTGTCAAATTTATCTATTTGGACCTTCGTCTAATGTTTGGACTATATCTAGAGCTATAAAAGGAATTACACTAAGATTCTAATTAGGTTGGAAAGTAGACATTCATACCTTTTTGATGATATATTCTAGGCCTACTAATTCATCAGAACAAGAGAGAATGACATGTTTGAAGTTAGGACTAAAATCTGTTAAGAATATGCAAAAATTGGAGAAACATTGTTTCCTTGTTTATTATAGATTCCAGTCAATACAATGATTTCTTAATGCTCTTGGAAGCATGTGTGCAGCTATTGGCTTACCTATTCTACAAGGATTCTATGTCAAACAAGGAGACATTTATGGCAACAACTATTATCCATAGTTCACAAGGATTCCATATCCATTATTGAATGTATATGGTGGCAAAAAGGTTTGGGATTCTTTTGTTGTTCTTTTCATTATTTTACAGGATTTCTTTATTTAAAAGAGAGATTATGTAAGGCTAATTAAAGTAGTCCATGCTTGAGAAGGAAACAAAATGGCAACAAGTTCTCCTTTATAATATAAAAGTAAAAGGCGAGAAGTTTTCCTTGTTTTTAAGGACAATAGTGGCAGCAACAAAGCTCTATATAAAAGCCATGTTTCAGATTCATTATGTTTTCTTTTCTTCTTCTTCTCTCACGACAATTTATTCTCATGGGTTTTATTTTTGTTATAACTTCTATTTGGGCTATCTAACTGGGTCAGCAACCTTGTCATTATTTCTAATAGGCTTAGTTCATGTTGGGCTTGGGTTTGATTAATTAGCTAAGACCTAAGTCTTGTTTGGGCTTAATTAATAATTAGTTCTCATATATGGCCCAAAGTTTGTTTGGGTCCATAAATTTAGGTTTATTAGTATAAGTTTTGGGGTTAATTTTATAAGTGGGCTAATTTAGCTCATAAAGGTAGATCCATTAGGGTTTTTATTTTTAAGAGTATAAATACTCTTTGTAAGGACAAAATATGAGGACATGATAATACTAATGTTGTCGAATTTATTCAGCTTATATGAGAGAAATTCTCGTATTATTTGGTTCTCTAATGAACTAAATTGACTTATCAAAGATTAACTAGCTTCGTGACATCTTCTTTATTCTTCTCGTTCATAAATTGGTATTTCTAGGGTAGGGGATTTTATTCCAATAGTACTAGTGCCTTGGGACAGGTTTCCATTATGTCACACTCTTGTCAGACATGTTTTGTCTTTCGAGGATTCATTGTCAATCTTGTTATAGGTTGCATGACTATGAGGTTCACATCAGTTGATATCACAGCTAGGCTTTAAAATTTGATCATATCTTTCTGAAAATTTTATTTTCTTTATGTTCCATAAATTTAGTTGTGTTTTTCAGTTTTTTTTTCTCTTTGTGTTTTTAGCATCTTGGTACCTAAAAAAAGATATTTTTTTTCTTTTGTTATTGTCCCTAAATATATCAGTAACATAAAAAGTAAAAAAAAAAAACAAGAAAAAGAATAGATGTTATTCAAGCTAGTTACAATTCTGTCGTGATAACACAAGCAATAGAAAAACTGAATCAAACCATCTTGAAATCACTTCAAAATTGATATAATAATTTTTTGAGGTGAAATTGCACTATATATTAAATTTGGGCTCTTTCTAATATTGTTTGATTAGGGTTTCGATTCAAACCATCTTGAAATCACTTCAAAATTGATATAATAATTTTTTGAGGTGAAATTGCACTATATATTAAATTTGGGCTCTTTCTAATATTGTTTGATTAGGGTTTCGATTCTGAGTTAAATTCTGCTTCAAACAGATCATACACGGGTTTTCTATACCTAGGCATAAGAGAACAATCTATAAAATTAAGATCTATAGTTTATTGGGAACAAAGGTAGTGTAGTTGAGAGGAAGAATAGATCTATACAAGAAATGGCTCAAACTATGCTAAATAGTAAGAAAGTTGCATTGAAATTCTAAAGGACAATTGTTAACACTGTTGTACAAATTTTGAACTGTGTTGTGTTTAGACTTGAAAAAACAAAAACTCACTCCTTATGAGTTATCAAATAGATGAAAACCCATGGTTAAATACATTAGAGTGTTTGGAAGTTCTTGCTATATCTTGAGAGATAAAAAAAACTTAGATAAGTTCAATAAAAAAAAGTGATAAAATAGTCTTTTTAGATACTCATTACACAAAGCCTACAACGTCTACAACCTATAAACTCAAACTGTTATGAAATCAATCAATATGGTTATTGATGACTATACGAAGGAATTTGTCAAGAAAGATATCAATAACATCATTGAGATAACTGAAGAAACCTCATCAAAATAGGATGAAAAAAATTAGAAGAAGAGTTCTTCATTTATTTATGAAGAATCATGAAAGAAAAAACATTCCTCAAGGATAAAACACAATCATCCTAAGAAGAACATTATTGAAAAATTAAATGAAGGTATGAGATTAAGTAAAAGAGTTACCAATCAAGTCTTATATGTGTGTTATATGTCTCAGATTGAACATATGAAGGTTGAAGATGCCATACAAGATGAAAGTTGGACCAATGTCATGTATAAGGAATTAAATCAATTCATAATAAATGATGTATGGGAACTGGTTCCATGTCCTAATAGTCACAACATAATTGGAGCTAAGTGAATTTTTAAAAACAAATCAGACGAGCATGGAACAATCATAAAAAACAAAGAAAGATTAAGGGCACAATGATACACTCAAGTCGAAGGGATTGATTTTGATGAAATATTTGTACTAGTAGCTTGTTTGGAATCTGTTAGTATAATGCTTGCAATTGTTTGTCACTTGAATTTCAAACTATATCAAATGGATACAAAGAATACATTCGTAAATGGAATTCTATAAGAAAAGGTTTATGTAGAATAACTCAAAGGTTTCACTATTCATTTGTTTCCCGATCATGTGTACAGGTTGAAGAAAGCCCTCTATGGTCTAAAACAAGCACGGTGAGCATGATTTGAACAATTAACAAAATATATGTTAAATAACAGTTTCAAAAGAGGATAAGCTAAAGTACTTTTTTTATAAGAAAAACTGGTAGGCATGTTCTCATTGCTCAAATTTATGCTGATAACATTGTGTTTGGAGTTATTTGTGATTTACTTTCTCATGAGTTTGCTAAAGAAATAAAATCTGAATTTGAAGTGAGTATGTTTGGTAAGTTAAACTTATTCCTTGGCATACAAATTAAGCAGAGTGAAAATATAATTTTTATTTCTCAATCTAAGCATGCTAGATATATGGTTAAAAAGTTTGACATAAAAGGAAAAAGTCATGCTTGTAGACCTATGAGCACATCTGTCAAAATTCACTCAGATTCTATAAGTAAGTGTCTTAATTCTACACTTTATAGAAGCATGATATGGAGTATACTTTACATTATTGCTAGTAGACTTGACATTGCTTTTAATGTGGGTGTTTATGCTAGATTCCAATCTACTCCTAAAGAATCACATCTTATAGCAATTAAGAGAATCTTAAAATACCTTTAGTGTTATAATTAATTATGGTTTATGGTATTTAAAATATTCAAACTTGAGTCTAGTTGGCTATTTAAATGCTAACTAGGTAGGTAATGCTAACAATAGAAGAAAAAGAACACTACTAAAAGGTGTTTTTTTTTTATTATTATTACTGGTACCTTGGATGAATAAGAAATAGACTTCAATCCATTATCCACTATAAAAGTTGAGTATATTAGAGTAAGTAGTTACTGCACACAACGTTTTTAGATGAAGAAGATGCTAGAGGATTATGGGTTCTCTCAAGATACTATGATTATTTATTGTGATGATTTCAGTGCAATTAGTATCTCCAAAAATCTTGTGCAACATTCAAGAATCAAGTATATAGATATAAAAAAATTACTTTATTAGATATTTGGTTGAACCAAAGATTGTCTTATTAGAACATATGAAAACCGAACACATTTATTCACAAAACCTCTAGATGGTCTAAGATTTGAATTTCTTAGGAAAGCTATAGGTGTACGTGACATGCCCTAATTCTTAAAAGAGATCAAATTTGTAAATAATAATAATAATAAATATATGTGTTCAAAGTTTTGCTTTTATTTTTTTATGTTTTTAACACAGGTGATAAATTGTTAACACTGAAAGTAATTAAGCAAACCTTGTAAGTATACCTAATTTATATCATTAAATCTCACAAATTTCATTTTTATGGGATCAAGACAAATCTTATTTGGTATGGTCTTTACTTTTGAAACGTTATTTTTTTGAAAGACCAAATAAATATATTATTTTAAGCATTGTGAGGAATTCAAGTTGTTTTACTAATTGTTAGCAAAAGAAAAATTAATGTTTCTTAAATTGACTAAAGCTAGTTGAACTTAGTACATAAGCTATTAAGACATTCCTCCTGACAGATCCTTAAGAAAGAGTCAAATGTTCATATCATTATGAAAATGGATGAAAACTTTAGTATTGATCCATTTTACTCTCCAATTCCTTGAAGAAAAAATCAATTGGTCACTGTGGGAATAGACGAGCAATTACATAATGAAAAAGATAGAGTTCATTAAATTTATGTTAGGAGTGAAAATCTTATGTATTTAGGCCCTAACAAAAAGTTTGACTTTCAAGGTATGCTCACACCTTGCTAGCATACCTTAGATCAAAGAGAAGAAGATGAAGAAAAAATTTTTAAAGCGGAAATGTTGTCTTTCTCACTCACATACTTGCATCTTGATTTGGTCAATTAAAAGTTAAGCGTTCATAAATTAAAATTGACCAATAAGGTAAGTTATCTCCTTCCAAAATTGTCAATTATTAGTATTTTTAAGCTAAAAAATTAGGTTACTTTATATAAATCTGTATCTTTGCCTAAATGTATAATTAGATATATTGGTGAGAAGAACATGTGAAAAATGACATGCCTTAAATTATTTATGAAATAAAAAGAGAAATGGTTAGTCTAAGGAGTCAATCTTACATTGATGTGTCATCTTAAAAGAGATTATAGGTGCATATCACGAAGCTTGATGTGAGCAGGAACAAGAGAAAAACAACTTCTTTAAAACTGAATTAATGGTTTTATTTACCAAAACATGCAATCATCATTATATCTCTCTTTTTTTTCATTGTTTCTTATTTTAAGGCACTTATCTCACAATCTTCCAAGAAAATCTCTTCATCTTTACTTGACATCTTCTAATAAATATAAAAGAAATTTATAAGAGAAAATATATGCTCATCCTCTTCATCTTGCATTTAACCTTTCCGCAAAAATGGTAAATATATCCTATCTTGATATAAAATTTCTTAAGAATATTATTAAAATGGATGTGTCTTTACAATTATTTGTGCCCTACTTTTGCAAAACATATTTCTTTTGATTTATTGTTTTTGAAAATGGCTAATGCATTTTCTTATTGAAAGGATGTTATAAAGTAAAAGCTAAGAAAAAAAACCTGAAACCCTTGTTTCAAGCTCTTTCAATGAGGAAGAACAAGAGACCTCATCTCATGGAAAGACTTTAGTCCAGCCCTCTAAGATTAAAATGAATGATGAAAAAAGCAAAATGATGGCTAGTTCCTCTAAATTTGCAGCACGGTTTGGAAAACTACCCGTTTCTCTTCCTTTAGTTCAAAGATGATTTACAAAAACAACTTCTCCAAGAAAAACGTATTACGTGAAAGAGAAGTTTTGGTAAATGATCTTTTTTACCTTACATTTGTGTTCATAGAAGACATCTTTAAGAGAAGACAATGGGGTCAACTAACTAAAGAAACACCTGATCCATCCATTGAAGTATCTAAGGAGTTTTATGCTAATTATGAACCTTCCAATCTTGATGACCACTCTATTACTTTCACTGTAAGAGGTAAAACCCTTGAGTTACCTCATGTTGTCATTGGAAAGTTATATGAGCTACCTGAAATCAAGATCTTGGCTTTCCCTATAAAGAAATAGGATCCCCTTAAAAGACTTAGATTAATGGATTATTTGTTGGCCTTAAAGGGACCAAAATGGTCTGCCAAAGCACATTAACTGCCTATGTACATTATGCTACTTCCTTACCGACTATTAGTAAAAATTGTGCTAACAAACCTCTAACCTATTGGAATACATATTGAGCTGACTGTTGAGAAAGCTCAGTACATGTATGTTATTGCTATTGATGTTTTTATCGAGCTAGCCATGGAGAATGACTGAGGAAGGGGGATTGATTAAAAGAATCTATTGACTGCTATGATGTGGACCAGAAAGGTTTTTTTTTTATATATCAATATGATTTTAATTTAATTGTGTGATGTGATGTAGATCTATGTTAGTTTAATATACCCTATAACCGACCAGTTGGTTATATGTTGTATTATTATATTCATGTAAATACATATTTATTATTAATAAAGGATTAATTTATCTTTAATATTCATATAATATTATTTTAATAAATCTAAAATTTGATTTATGATTCTAAAGTAAAAATAAAGTCAATGGGACAAAAATGTTCTGTAAAGAAAATTATAAAGTTGTTATAATTATGAGATTCCTATTGCATCAAAGTATTTTTCCAAAAATATTCTTAGTTGATGCTCTCTTAAATATGGAATATTAATTAGAGCCATAGAGACTAGTATATATTATGTTTCTTTCTTTATGGAAGGAAACAACTGTTTTCATAAGTTAAGATATAAGAGATATCTAAAACTAATATATTGGTGTTTGTCATAAGACATGCACATTAAACTAACCCGTATGAGAATTTCATATGGAGCGATCACCTATGTCTATGGAAAGGCTCACATGACGATTGTATATGTAATTCTTAGAATTGAGATCACTAAGTTATCTTATATAGAGAATTTTATGCTTTGATTCTGTTACATGTTATCTTAATTAAGGTAACAAAAGGACAAACATTAGGTATAACATGAACTATATGAAGGTATATGAGTGATCAAGAGAGGATTGATCACCCTAGTTGAATTAGAGAAAATGATTCATCTGCTCTCAAATAATATTGACTGAGAAATTATTGGCCACGGTAGAATGAGATTTGAAAAGAGTTTTAAATCTTATTCAAACAATCAATAAATATTATGTAGAGAACAAACATGATTTAACATGACATACATATTTCATGCTTTAATGTTAAATCAGAACATTATTGATGTAAGAATATTAACTATATTGAGAAACCAGTCACTAAAAAGTTAAGTCAAACAACTAATAATTTTTTTAATATTTAGTGGATCATGACACATTGATAGATGATGTACCTGATCTTTAGATATAAATTAATTAATTGTTGAATTGATAATAAATTAAATTATTTAATTTATTTAATTCTATTTAAATAGAATTATAATTTATATTTAGGTCAACATATTAGGAACCTAATGGGTCACACATATTAAGAACCATTAGTCAGAAATTAAATTAAGATGATTTAATTAAGTATGAATTAAATATATTTTAAAAATTAAGAACTAGAATATAATTAATACATGAATTATATTTCTAGACCTAGAAAAATCAAGTAAAAAACTGATTGAGTTAATTTCTAAAATTATTCTGAACTAATATATGAATTTTATTCAGTGGACTAATTGATATTTTACCAATTTATAAGGTATTTCATATTTTTCTATAAATAGTGTAAATTATACCTCTTATTTTTAGATGGTTGTTTGTTAGACAAAAAATACGTAAGTCACAGAACAGAGAGCTGACATTCTAGGCATAACAATTCTTCTATTCTAAATTAGGATTTAAGAGATTTCTCACTGGTGATTTGTGTGGATTACTGTTGGAGGCCGGACAATTGGATGATTTGTGGTTTGCAACAACCCAACCTTAAAATTCTTAAACAACTGTAGGTCTATCTAATGAGATCTTAGAGACTTTCAAATAATATTTTATTATTATTTTTACTGCGTGTATGATATTCGAGAACCCAATAATACAGTGAATGATCTATCAAACTTTTGATTTCAAAATAAATATGAAGATTGAAGGTATGTTTGTCTAGTCCAACAATAAATTATATGCATCTCATCATGACATTGCCTATTTTTGGTGTGTTTGAATATTCTATACTGTATTTTTCCTTATGTAATAAACCATGTATCGTTTCGTTTAGCTATAAAGTTTCATTTTTATCAAAAGAAAAAAGAAATTACACACACATGTATAGCTGCAGTACTTTCATTTTATATGATAATTAAAAAATGTTTCAATAATTATGCAATTCTCATGTGAGATGAAAGTTGAGGAGATTGTTGATTTTTTTTTTTTTGTTTTTCATGAATGGGTTTTCTTTTTATTAAGCAAATTTGATGATAATGTTGATCTGTTTATATATATATATGCAATTCAGATAAAATAATTCTAGTGTAAATCTGTTTGTAATTTATGAGTGGTTTTTTTTTTTTTTTATCAAATTATGCAAAGCTTCGATGATTTCAAGAATTGGTGTTTGAATTGCTTACAATTCTCACATGTCCTTTTAGCTTTATTTACTGTAAGTGAATAAGAAATCAACACTGAAATGAAAAGCTTAGCATAATCTTTTTGGTGAAATGTTGTGGGGTTAATCATGATACACAATTTGAGAAACCCGTGAGCTTCTTTTTTTTTGGCTTGCTAGGAGACTTGTAGGGATGGGGACCTAATTGAGTTGTGGCTCATTGATAACAATGTTTTTAAGGTTGACTGGTTCAAGGCTCTAGTCTCGGGTTTTGACCGGATTATCCGGATCAACCCTATTTTTTTATAAATTAAAACGACGTTGTTTTGGTAAAAAAATAAAAAATAGTAAACGGGTTTCAACCGAGTTTTTAACCGGGTCACCGGGTCAACCCGTCGTGTCTGCTGGGTTTTTAACTACTTCTATTTTTTCATAAATCCGGTTCCAGTCCCGGATAAGCCGGGTCTCGAATTGATCCGCCAGGCCGGGCCAGGTTTTAATACTATAATCGAGGATGTTCCCTTTAGTTGACAACTTTTCATGAAGACTATTCTGGATATCTCTTTTGATGAATCTTGTTCAATCTTGATTTTTTCTGCAGACACAACTTGAAGAAGCGACCTACAAGGAAAGAAAGGGCAAGTTGGTTGAAAGCTCTGAGATTTGTTGTTAACTTTATTTTGGATTGACTATAGCTGATGTCAGCAACCTGTGCAAAGATCAACGAAATGGGTGGCACTTCTTTGAGAAAACCATTGGTGCAATTTGGGAGATATTTCTCCTTCGAACTAGAATTCTAGTCAAGGAAAGTTAGATAATTAAAATAATTTTTTTATATCAATTATAAAGCTTTTAAAAACCCATAATAAGTCAATAAAAAAACCCATAAAAAATCCATAAAACCCCTAAAAAAGTCCCAAAAAGCTCAATAAAAAAACTTCATGACATTAAATATCTTAAAAAAAATAAAATAATGTCTTCAAAACATGTTTAAGAAATTTCAATATAACTGAGAGTTAGGATTTTTGTTATAGCTCGTCAATGTTGACTGCACTATTCCTCTCCGACGCGATCTTCCATGGTAAAAGTATAATTTGGTCCCTTGAGTTTTTTACTTTTTTTCTTTCTTTAACCATGCCAAAAAAAAGAATATAGAGGCCCATAACTTTCTTTTTCTTTAATTTGAAAATTAATTTATCAAAGTTTTTAGGATAATTTTTTGAAATATTTTGAAATAAAAATAAATTAAAAATTAAACTGTTGGATCCAAAAACAAGACCCTACATTACGATCATTGAAAATGACTGAAAAACAAGCGTCCGTTCAATTTCTTTTTTAAAGGAAAGTCAAATGTGGGGGCGTGGCGTTTTAGACCTGGACTTCATGTCCTAGCAACGCCTAGGCTGATTTTTTAAAGTTCCCCACTCTTTTCTTTCTTTTTTAATTAATTATTCTGTTTTTATTTTTATTTTAAAATATAATTATCTTCAACTAAATTATTAATATGATATTTTAAAAAGTATTTTCTTGTGCCATAATTTTAAATAAGATTATAGTTTTTATAGTGAAATTTGTGAATTTTTTTTAAATATCATCTAAATAATTTTATTTAAAAAGAACTATATTTTTAATAAAAAGAAAATAAAAAAATAATTAAAAAATAAAAAATATGAATAATTATATATGAATCTAATATACATAATTGTTTTAAGAAATTGATTATAAATATTTAATGAGAAAAAATATATTTTATTGTTAATTTTTTTTTATTATTTTGTTTTTTTATCTATAAATATGTAAAAATTATTTTGATATGATTTTTTTTATTGTAACTTGGTTTTCAAATGATGATGGGTTTTTATTTAAAGAACTATTGTTGGATAAAAAAAAACATGTTTGAATGAAAAAAAATATAAAGAATATTGACTAAGAAAATTGAACCTTTTAACCTGTGACCTGAGTTTTGTCCTGATTGATCTTCGAGTTGGATTTTAAAACTATAATAATAATAATAATATTTATCATTATATTAACCCGGGTTAACCCTCTTGATCTATGACCCTAGCCTTACTCTCTACTTTTATTTTTATGCTGACTTGGGTCAACTCAACTTGTGACCTGGACCTCGATCAATGACCCGGACTTTTCTTGGAACGACCCCTAAGTTGGGTTTAAAAACCATGATAATGACCATTTTTATCCTTATATGTCTTAATTGAATAATTTTGGAATTGAGAAAGTTTTACAAGAATATTTTAGAAATAAAAAATAATAAATATTGGCTTTGAAAACATGTTTCTCTGTACCTTCTGTTTTGAAAATAAAAAAATTCACTCCAAAATTATTTTAAAGATAAATTTATTTGTGTTTCTTTCTCTTTAACCAAAAATATTTGTGTTTTTATTGTTTTTATCTCTTTTATCTCAAACTAAACACTACCTTAAAGTTCACTATTTAATTTGGAAATAATGCTAAATATTTTTAGAAAAATAATAATATTCTTTTTTTTTTTTAAAATGCGCATAGATTGTTGGAACATTGTGATTCATGATTGGAAACCGCAAATACAATAATAGTTTACTCCCTTTATCTTTAGTGATACTATAACTTAATCCTTTTAGTTTTAAAAAATCAGCATCTTAGTCCTTCGACCTTCTATATTCTTTAAAATCTCTGTTAACTTTTTTTTTTTAAATGACCAAACCATCTCTACATATCTTTCAATTAATATACAGTAGAAAGGGTGTTTTGAAAAGAAAAATAAATGAATAAGTGATACCTCAACACCTTATTTAGGGATGACAAATTAATCGAGTTATCAACTTAACTTGACTTGATGATAAATATTTTTTGGATTTGATAAATAGTGAGTAGGGTATGAATATTGACAAACCCGACCCAAAACCCGTCCGAACCTAACCTGAAATAGATATATTTATATTATATAAATATATTTGTAGAATATTTATATTTTTTTAATACAATAAGATATATCCGTACCTTAATACTGAAATAAGACACATATATTTGAATAATATTTATCATTTAATTATTTATTATACATATACATACTTCAAATATATATGCACACACATACGCTAACTATTTTATTTTTTATTGATTATAATAGATACCAATTGGATATCTAAAATCCAATAGATATTTTATAAATATTTAAATTTTTTATCTTGATGGATAAATAGTAGGGTATAAATATTGAGAAATCTAACCTGCAGGTATTAATAATCATCTTGTAACCTTATAGGTAACAGAAAGATTAATGGAAAGAGCGACATAAGGATGCTATATTGGACTTTTAAAACCAGAGGGACTAG
>Ga0307518_10001372_pt1 | contig 18107 bp, 17 predicted proteins | sample 25_EM_MG_FD_203889 | JGI IMG/M metagenome (GOLD analysis project Ga0307518, IMG submission 203889) | Populus trichocarpa ectomycorrhiza microbial communities from riparian zone in the Pacific Northwest, United States - 25_EM | ecosystem: Host-associated > Plants > Roots > Unclassified | place...
AAACAAAGAAGTGTGTGAACTTTTTTAAACTCAGACATATTGTTTACATGTGTATCTTTGTTTGTATCAACAAACAATAGCAATTATAGAATGTTTTGAATAAGATCCTAGTTACCAATTCAAAAGTCAAAAAACCCTTTCCATGGACTTGCTATTTTAAAATGCCCATATCTCTGGACTGTGTGAAAGAAATCACATGATCTAGGGAGCAATATTGTAGCCAAGAGTATGTACTATTTACAACTCCACCAAAGCCTAGTGTCATTTTCCATGTGTCTGGCAGTGCGCGAAGCGCACTGCCATTAGGGTTAGTTATGGAAAGGGTTTTTGGAGTCACTGTAGTGGCAGGGAAGACAAGATGTGGAAACGCATGGAATCCATGCTGAATCAATTGCTGGACGAATGTGGTATCAAGAAAGGGGCTTCATCCTTGAACCCAACACCTTGAAGGGTGAAACAACAAAAAAAAGATAATGACCTGGAAAATGAGAAGGATTGTGGTCACCGCTTGGAGCATCTAGTATGATACAAACAATCACTGCAAAAAAAAAGAAAAACTCACCAGTGGTTGTAGGCCTATGTGCAGAATTTATTCAAACAGGTATTTAATGTTGAGTGAGATGAAGACCTCGGAAGCTTCACTCCAGCTACAGCAAAGCAACTGGAAGAATTTCCATTGGGTGGTGATGGACCCAACCACAACTACCCACAATGGGACATGAGCAGCACCCCAACTTCACCCTGGAATGAAGCAATCGTAGACATCCTGATGGATCGACTTATCACAGAGCTCAAGATGATAAAACCACCCCTGTTCCCCAAGAAAACTTGGATATATTGGGAAGTAGTGATCCGTGAAAAGTTCTGTTGTATCAAGCGAGAATGGGCTCAAGCACAACCACACATAATGGATATGGGACAGATTGAACACGCCAATGAGATAGAGGAACATAGGATCAAGTACACCGATAGAAGGCTGAAAAGGACCAGAGTGCAAGAGCAGAGGGTTCAGGGTGAGACTTGGTTCTTTGCCAAATGAGGGGTGACTGATCACACCCAAAGAAATATGAACAACACCTAATCATTGCCCAGGGGGTGGCAGAGATGAAGAAGGATGCAGAAGAAGATGACGCAAACATTTGGAGGTGGTTGGCGGATGTCTTGGAGCAGCTTGGCACAGATGGGATGAGTTCTGACAAAAGTGGAATGGAGGACAAAATTGAGATCATATACCACACAAAGGTGATGCCTTGGAGGAGGGATCTCGAGACAGAGTTGTGAATTATTGATAATCAGCAACTGGTGGACACTGACATCTTCACTCCAAGGGGATTGAAGCCAGTAAAATGGAGACAGGGAATAGGGAATCCACAAAGCTCCCATAAGGCAGTTGCCAGTTTGCCACGGGTGTTTTATGATGAGGAATGGTTGGAAAGGCAGCCACCGAAATTCCATGCTCAAATACCCACTGAGAAATTGAAGTGGTATAGCATCTATGGTTATAGTCATCCTTGTAGTATTTGAATGGGGCAACAAACGTTCCCGTGAGGAAAATCTGATGATGCTACCTTTGGTACATAAGATTGACCATCAATAGGATGGAGGTAAGTTGAAAATTGAATTGCAGGCAAAATGACAGGACAAACTCACCAAGGTATGTGGGCGATGAGTCCAGATCAAACGTCGCCACATTGTGATGGTGTCTTTCCCTCAGTGTGAATCAAGAGGCACTCCTTGGTGCTAAACACTGGGGAGTAGTGGGGTGGTAATCCAGCGAGTATGGTCAAGATGAGAAAAGCCAAGGGACACCATCCCAGTAAACGATCTCGATGGCAATGATGAATGGCCATGGACATGAGATACTCGCTAGTGTTCAACACCAGGGAGTAGCGGGGCAGTAATCCAGCGAGTATGGTCAAGACAAGAAAAGCCCAAGGAAGGGACAGTGTCCACAGTAAATGATCTCGACAGCAATAATGAATGGCCATGGGCACAAGATACTCGCTAGTGTTCAACACTAGGGAGTAGTGGGGCAGTAATCTGGCAAGCATTGTCAAGGAGAAGAGCCCATGGGAACAATGCTGTCCACAGTAAACTGCAGGCAGCTAGTGTTGGCCAGCAGAGAGAAAGATTGAGAGTACTCCATGGTGTTAAACACTGGGGAGTAGTGGGGTAAGGAGAGTAGCGGGGTAAGAAGAAAAGACTTCAGCAACTGTTGGCACATTCCAGACAAACAATGGCAAATATTGGCTATATTAACTTGTCGCCAGTGCCACACACCACCAATTCACGTTGTGCTCAACCATCTCCCTGGTGTTTACACTGGTGAGATCCTCCTCAATGCTACTCCCATTCTTCACCTTTTCCAGATGCGCTCCCCAGTGTTTACACTGGTGAGCTTTGGTTTGTCTGCCCGCTGAAAAGATAACAAAGGGTTTGGGTGGCTGCTCCCTCAGATGAGGTGCATTCGACCCAGGAGCTTCTGGAGGTCAGGCAAGGCTCCCAAGGACTGGGGAGAGTAGGAGAACTAAGGGAGAGTAGAGGTGTTCAGTCACTCCAGGACTGAGCTCAAACATATACAGAGGAAAGAGGGAGATTGCTTAGTAAGCTAGTACAAGCCTACATAAGCTAAGGTAAGAGTCCAGTGTCAGTACTACTATCAGCAACTCTACACACCTAGAGACAGGACAGTCTCTACACCGCGACCTTGTCACCTGTCCGCCCATGCTCCTGATTTTCTGCCTGCAACCTGCCCACGCATGCTCCCAAGTGTTTACACTAGCGAGCTTCTACTTTCCCGCTGGCCACTTTCACCTGCTTGTGCATGCTCCCCAGTGTTTACACTAGTGAGCTTCTGCTTTCATGCCTGTGACTTCTTTCATCTCCTTGCGTGCACTCCCAAGTGTTTACACTCGTGAGCCTTTACTTTTCTGTCCGCCACCTTTTTCGCTCAGCTCTTGTGAGTTTATTTAACCTACCATTCTGCCCATTGATCACTGTTCCAGCAGTCTTCCTTTCATCAGCAAGTTGACAATTTGTCTTAACCCACTTATAGTGTCTGGATGGTCTGGAATCAGACAGTTAAGATGGATAAGAGAGATAAGTGGGTCAGACCACTTCAGATCATCAGTACAGGTGTGTCTGAAATCAGATGGCAAGACCAGCCAGACCAGCCAGGCTAGTCAGACCAGTCAGACCAGTCAGCCAGTCAGTCAGTGAGTGTGTCAGACCATCCAGACCATTCCAGACCAGTAAGACCAGTCTGTCAGTAAGTCAGACAGTGTGTCAGACCACCCAGACCACTCCAGACCACTCAGACCACTCAGTCAGTAAGTTATACAGTGTGTCAGACCATCCAGACCATTCCAGACCACTCAGACCACTCAGTCAGTAAGTCAGACAGTGTGTCAGACCAATCAGACCACTCAGACCACTCAGTCAGTAAGTCAGACAGTGTGTCAGACCACCCAGACCACTCCAGACCATTCAGACCACTCAGTCAGTAAGTCAGACAGTGTGTCAGACCATCCAGACCATTCCAGACCACTCAGACCAGTCAGTCAGTAAGTCAGACAGTAAGTCAGACCATCCAGACCATTCCAGACCACTCAGACCAGTCAGTCAGTAAGTCAGTCAGTGTGTCAGACCATCCAGACTATTCCAGACCAGTCAGACCAGTCAGTCAGTAAGTTGGATAGTGTGTCAGACTATCCAGACCAGTCGGACCAGTCAGACAGTAAGTCAGATAGTGTGTCAGACTATCCAGACCATTCCAGACCAGTCAGACCAGCCAAACTATTTCTTTGGCTACTTAATTCACTCAATATTAATGTGAACCCATTTATATTAATTCTGTAAATAAATAAAAGGTATAGAACATATATATATATTATATGAATGGCATTGACGACATTGGTGGTGGGTCATCCAGGGTTGTCGTCAGTGATGGTCATCAGTAAATTGAGGTGGTGGGGGGGCCATCATCATTGTTGTCGTCGATGGCCACGACATTGACCCTGGTGGTGGGGGCAGTGGTGGCAGCCACATTGAGGTGGTCGTTGTCGTCACTGGTAATGGGGTCGTTGTTGTCATTGTCGACACTGGTGGTGGGGTGGCCTTCATTGTTGGTGGTGGCCACGTTGTCAACGCAGGTGGGTGGTGGTCATGTCGACGCTGGTGGTGGTGGTGACCACGTTGTCATCGTTGTCAATGGTGGTCGCGTCACCATCGATGCTGGTGGCGGTAGCCGCATTGCCATCGACATTGGTGGTGGCCACGTTGCCATCGATGTTGGCCACCACTACCACCATCATCAATGGCAACAGCAACCAGCACCCCAGCATCACCCAATGATGACCAACCACCACCACCATCAATCGCACGATCATGGCACTGACCACCCCAGACAATGATGAGCCCAGCATTGCCCAATGATGGCTAGTATGGCCCGAGTGGTCTGGAATGGTCTGGGTGGTCTGATACACTGTCTGACTTACTGACTGAGTGGTCTGAATGGTCTGGAATGGTCTGGGTGGTCTGACACACTGTCTGACTTACTGACTGAGTGGTCTGAGTGGTCTGGAATGGTCTGGGTGGTCTGACATGCTGTCTGACTTACTGACTGAGTGGTCTGAGTGGTCTGAGATGGGCTGAGATGGTCTGGGTGGTCTGACACACTGTCTGACTTACTGACTGAGTGGTCTGATTGGTCTGGAATGGTCTGAGTGGTCTGACACACTGTCTGACTTACTGACTGACTGGTCTGACTGGTCTGGAGTGGTCTGGGTGGTCTTATTCCAGAGCCTCAGTCTGATCTCAGACACCTCCAGACAGTTAAGTTGATGTCAGACCACTTCAGACTGTTAACATCAGAGCAGAGACTGATGGAAGTTTGTGGGATGGTATGTATGCTCTTCGCTTTAATGTATTTTTGAACCTTGCTGCCATCTTTCCTTTGATCAAGGCCTGGGTTACACAACAAAAATAGAATGGTCAGAAAGTGTGTCCAAGGGTACTACTCGACTGTGATGACTCCCTCCTGGAAGTTCTCCCTAAAGTATGCCATGGATGTATGGTGGTATGGACACCAGCTCTTTGAGAAAATGACTATTTTTCTATCTCTGGATCATTTTAGTGCAGCGCAAGGCAGTTTGCTCTGGAGACCCAAATTATGGCACTCTCACTCTTATACAAACTCTCAGTGGATGGTGCTTGTCATTTGAATAGGGCTGTTGGAGGATGATGTGCTGTGTGGCAGCGGCATCGTAAACAACCAAACGATGGCAGACCAGGCAGCTGACATCATGGTAGTATGTCTCAGGAGAAATTCTTCCTGGGTTGGCCTATTACTAAGGGGTAGTTCAACAGCATTTGCTGACATCAGCAACTGTTTGTCTTCCTGTCCCCCCATGTACCTGTGGTGAATGCCTGGGGACCCTGTTGCATTACTGTGCAGACCCTGCCCCAGCCATAGCCACCTGTGCCTCCCCATGCCCCATTCCACCTACCCAGGCGCTCTAAACTTCCACATGCATGCTCCATCACTGCCATTTTGTGGCAAGGTAAATTTTAATGGCTGATTTTTTAATGACCCATATTACAGCAGCATTCACTATGGTAGCAACAACTACACTACGGCAGGAACAGCGTGATGCGATTGATGCGATGGCTGCGACAGCAGCAGCTTTTTTGACCATGGTGTTGATGGCAGAGGCAAATATGTCTGCGGACATTGCTATGGTAGCAGTGACTACACTATGGCAGGAACAGCTGTAGCAACGTGGTGTAGCAGTGGTGACAGTGATGGCGCCCACACTGATGACACTGAGAGACGTGGCAGTATGACAGCGAGGACGGCAGCAGCAGGCAGTTGGCAACAGACAACAGTCCAGCCATGCCTGCACTGCCATCGCCTGCCAGCACATTGAAGGCAACAGCGGTGCCACCATGCACATGTCCAATGCCACGGTGACAACAGCATGCCGAAGGTGCCAGTGGTGTGGAACAGTGGTATGGCGATGGTGACACTGGCAGCATGGCCACGCCAGTACATGCAATGATGATGCAGATGCGCACATGACCGGTGCCACAGTGATACAGTGGCGGTGACGGTGGCAGCATGGCCATGCCAGCACGCGCCTCCGACGACAATGACATGCACATGGCCAGTGCCACGGCGACATTGATGACATGGCCATGCCAACATATTGGAGGTGACCACAACACCAACATGCACATGGTTGGCAGTGCCACGGCGATATGGCGCAGCATGGCCATGCCAGCATGCGCCCCCGTGGACACAGTGGATGCTCACATGGCTAGTGCAATGGTGACAGTGACGACACCACCATGCCAGCACATCAAAGGCAATGGCGATGCCACACACACATGACCAGTGCCACAGTGATATGGTGATGGTGGCGACAGTGACAACCACAGGTCCACACCAGCATGTCGCCTTCGGCACAGCCATGCCAGTACGTCGCCCCCATGGTGACACCAACATGCACATGGTCATGATATAGCGATGACGGTTACCACATGGTCACGCCCATGGTGATGTGACAGCGGTGGTGGCAACAATGACCACAGGGCCATGCCAGCACCATCACCTTCGAGACAGCCATGCCAGCGTGTTGGTGGTGATGCCAGCATGCACATGGCAGCAGCAATGCTGGTGGTGACAGTGGTGAGGCACAGGATGGGAGGTACAGTGGTAGTGTACTATAGATACATTGCAGTGCCACTACAGCTTTGTAACTTAATAGTCTTCCCAGGTCGATTCAGCTAGTAATTGAGCTGTGTATAGAAACACCCAGCTCTATTACACAGCTACATCTGCATTCATTAAGCAGCCATAACTGATAGTTTGGTGGCTGTTGTTCTAGATAGATACTTTGATCACTTAAAACATCAATACATGTGCAGTAGTTGAAACTGCCCTCCAAAAATGCTGGTTTGGAGGCTGGTTTGGAGGCTCGTCGCTGTTGTCACTGTACTGGAGGTGTCACAATCCTCACAATGGAGGCAGTGTGACATGTGTGACATACAGTAACATTTTTTCTTATGGTAACAGTTTTCCACAGGTTTCACCTTCGCAACACAGGCTTTATCACCTCTACACTCCATTTTTCACCATGCCAAAGCAAACTGCCCAGCAAAAAAAAGCACTGGAAGAATGTGAGCCATAGCATCCACTCATTTTTGGATTTTCTCCTTACCATGCTACTGTAGTCTTTGGTGCATTGGCAACTAATAGGGATCTCCTGGCAGCACTTTCCAAATTTGAACCTCTCAGAGACAGGGAGTTCAAACAAATACAACATGCTGGACAGAGTGCACAGCTAGCCTCCATTCCTGAAAATGTAAGTGATCTGTGGTATTTAAATGCACTACATTAAATTTCATCCAGATTAAAGATTTCCTGCGTCTACTACACCACCATTCTATGATGGTTCCAAGTGCACTTAATGCTGCAGTTGAAAGCTACAAGCACCATCACAAAACTGCTAATAATACCCATAGGCAGCAGAAACAGAACCTGGTGAGTTTTGTGTTTTTATTTTGTTAATCTGGTTCTTATAACCAATCTAGGCCCATGCACTGGGCCTTAAAAGGGACCCACATTCTTGTGATGAGCTACAGGCACAGGGTATTCAGATTATCTCCTGCAGCTGCACTAATGATGGGCAGTTTAAGTGTGCACAGCCCTGATCGATAAGGGGAATGAGGAGCTTATTAAGGGGCACAAGTCTTTTCTTACTGTCCCTGCTGATGATACCTGGTATGTTGTGCCCCCTGAGGAAAGTGTAATTTTCCTTAATGGTGAAGGTACTGTTTGGCATTTGTGTAGTGGCTGCTGCCTTGATACTCACTGTGGCTCTATGTATAGGCAAAGTTGAGCTTGTGGTCCTTCGCCACTGCTGTGCTGCCCGCCCTGATATCATCAACTATGTGAATGAGGTTATTGCAGAGGCAATTGATGACCACCGCAACTGCTGTGTAAGTATACTACCCATTATTTATGTCTGGACATTGAAATAGTTTGGTTACATAGCCCAATCATGGGGGAACCCTAGTGCAGTATGGATGGAATGCTGGTCCACACCATGCCCATATTTTTGGCCTTGTCAGAAATATAAAGAAGAAACTCTCTGGTGAGGAATGCGAGGAACATGATAGGAAAATTCTAGGCATTTTTGCTTTATCATGGAGCTTTCTTACTGCTGCTCTACCTAAGGAGGTCATTGAACCAACCTATACTGCCATTCCTGCAGCTGGCCTACCTGTAATGGCATCTCAAGGGGATGTCCAGGGTAAGCCACCACTATTATAAAGCTAGCCATTCTTGTTGACATTTTATATCTAGATACTGGATATAAACTGGATCTTCCTAATGGTCCATTGATCTTCAACACTGCAGACCATGCACCTGCAGAAGGATACATGTCACAGAATTATGATGCAGACCCACTTATCTCTCTTATCCATCTTAATTGTCTGATTCCAGACCATCCAGACACTATAAGTGGGTTAAGACAAATTGTCAACTTGCTGATGTACCAATAGATCTAGTAAGGGGTGATCCAACCAACCCTGCCAGGGCCTGTTCTACCACGGATGGATTGAAGCAGGGAGACGTACCGCGGGCTGACCAACCACGGGTTGACATACTGTGGGTTGACTCACCACCAGTCAACTGGTTTGACTACCATGGCTTTGACAACAACCAATGAACATTAATAGATTGACTGGAATGCAAAGGTAATGGGTTGGCTAGAAAAGACAAGTACCAGTATGTCTAGGAAGGGGTGATCCACCCGACCCTGCCAAAGGTTGACCTACCATGGATCACAGAGGGTGACAAACCACGGGTTGACTTATCAGGAATTGACTTGCCATGGGTTTACCTACCGCAGGTTTCCTTACCACGGGTTGACTCAATACCTCTGTAAACCAGGTCAACTCCAATCCATGGCTTTTGTCGACAAAAATGTATGATTATATCTTATCTTATCTAATCTTGGAGATTTCCAGAGATCACAGTTACATGTGATTCGGAGTAGTGTCAACCGGAATACCGGTAGATCACATGACTGGCTCCACAAGATAGCCGGAACTATCACAAGCAAGGCACGTGTTTAACACATGCTGATGCACATTGCAGGCACATTTCCAGATAACTACATATATGGAAAGTGCACCTACTACATATGGGAATATGGAGAAATAGGCAAGAATAATACTTATCTACGCACAGACCATGCACCACAGGTATATATACCCTGTAGGATTCCCTGTAGATCTTTAGTTCAATACAGTCTCAACTGTTCTCTCATTACTTGCTACTCAACAACACTCAACTTCAAGAACCAGCTACTAGCTATCAAAGGTACGCTTGCGTCCCTCCACTGCTGTTGCCCCAGTTTTGTTGCTACAGGTTATGAGCCCTGTTTAAGGCCATAACAGATCACACACGGCAGTACTGTCTATGTCACTGTCTTCTGTTATGAATCTTGAACAGCTCATAGCTGAAGTTCTTCACGAGTTACCGTTTGTTTTTGCCGTGATATCTCTTATGATATATTCTTTGTTTGTGTTTTGGTTTGAATGCTGGAGATACAACTACATTGCCGCACTCTTTGTGTGCTATGCAGTTCGTCTCATCGTTACCTCGCAGTCACCTGCTGCTCCTGCTCCCGTTAATGTTTTGGGTAATCCCCTTAACATTGACAACCCCCTTGATGGTCCTAACAAAGAGGGTGATACCTCTAACGTCGTTGACCCTCCAAGTATCCACCAAACCGTGGACTACTATTGGAGAGAAGCTGTTGCAAATTACCAACAGTATCAGGGAAGGACCTTTCACAGAGCTGATCAGCTCAGTGGAAATTTGGGACATATTAGAAGGCCTTTGCCATTTAATATGCAGGATCAGCTATCCTTCATTAATCATGACTGTTTTTACGGTTATATTGACAGTCACATTTCGGTCCCTGATCCCCGGTGGGCTTTGCCCTACCAGTTTTGCATCTTGTTCAGACATTGGCAATCAGTTATCATTGAGTCTCTTCCGTATGATGAAGAGATATTCATTGATAACGTTTCAGATGCCAATTACCTTCGAACAAACATCTGACTCCAACTCGAGGAATTCGCTAGAGAACAGGCCCAGGCCAATCTCCAGGTGGAACTCATCTCGAGGCAGCTCACCAGAATACGTTCCAGCACCTCTAGTGAGGAACAAGAGCGAGCTACGGATTCAAGAAAGGGGAAGGACCAAGCAGGGTAGAAGGATCGTTAGGGTTGGTAATCGTTGAGTGGTACAACCGCGACGAGGTCCGACTCCCCCATCTTCTTACACCGCTGATCGCCGTGCAGCTCTTCGTGAGCGCTGGCGCCTGCACCCTGATGTGATTGCTGAAGGTGAAGTCGCTGCTGACATTCAGCCCGATCTGGAGCAGAATGGTCTGCCCTCTACTGGAGGAGTCTGGACTCAGTATGTTCAGGGAGTTTCTGAGGAGTACTATGTTGAGTTGCGACGTGGTATGGGACGTGCCGCCCACTTGGATGTTCATCCATCCGAGGAATATGGTGGTACAGTAGTCCAGGCTGTAGTTCCGGCTTACCGGAGACGCATCCAGGACACCCCTCTTCCTCTAGCTGCGAACCCCTCCCTTGCTCCAGAAGAAGGCCAAGTCAGAGGACTTGTCGGTGAGGAAAACGCTATCGTATACCCAGAGAATCTGCAGGTCCATTGGGCCTTCCATGGATCTTCCATTCTCCCTTCCGCTAAGCTCCATATGTATTCAACACCACACGCCTGAGCTAACTTCATCGGAAAGGATTTACCATCCCCTCACTATGAAGATCCTGCTCTCGCAACCGTCCCAGCATTCTGGATCGATGCAGCCCCAGAGATCTACCAGCCAGCCAGCAGATGGCGGCATCCTCTCTACGTTGCGCACCAATTTTCTGGAGCTATCCCAACTCTTCGGGACTGGCACGACTGCCTCGAAGTCAACTTCTGGTACACCTGGAAGCAAAGGACGTGACGAGCTCAGTACTCGATACCCACATGCATGGAGTGACCCGGTCTCCTCTTTGAGGAAAGCAGGGATCTCTGGGTGGCTCACACCACTCTCATCCGTCTTGATATGGCAGACTACCAAAATGGAGTGTTTTCATTCCATGGACTCCAGCCCCACTGGCCGTCTAGTCAGGATCAATGCGACAATCTCGCACTCCTGCACGATAGGCACGAGGCTGGACGACAAGGTGATGAAGCTATCGATGTTGATGCAGAACAGTCAGATTCTGGGATTCCTGGAGGAGCCCTTGATTAGGTGCTACCCGAGTCCCTATTGGCACCCTATTCCCTACTCTGGGAAGGGTAGACCGCTGTGGAATTCTGACAAAGGACTTCTTAAGTATGTCTCTGCTTACATCTTGTACGATAAAGCTCCAGTTGTTCTTTTTACACCTTACGAAATTTTTCCACGGTCTATGCTTACTTACGAGTTCTGGTCTTTGGACGGCAACAGGGTTGTCTCCAATTACCATTACTGTCCTGATTACAATTTGAATATTTTCCTTGACATTTTACCTAGGCAATGGTCGTATTCGACCTTTACTATACCTACGGACTCCTCGGATGCCTCATCTTTAACAGAAGAGGATACAATGTCCGAAACTTCTTCATCTTCTGATGAAGAAGAAATCTTTCTTCCCACTTCTACTTCTACTGATGTACCAGAACTGATTTTACTAAATCTCTTTGATTTTTGAATGTATCAGAATCATTATGTCTGGAAACACTGGAGACATGAAGAAAACCACACCCGTTCTCACTGGCACCTCCAACTATTTGGAATGGAAATCCGCCATGAAATCGCTTTTGCAGGTTATGGGAGTTTGGCGCTACGTGCATACTCAAGTCGCCGCTGTCGTTGCTGGACAAGGTGGTGCAACCGCCGAGCAACAAGCGACTTACGAAACCAATCGGGACAAGGCCCTTGGTACGATCACATACTATACATCCTCACTCATCAGACAGAATCTGATGAACAAGAACGACCCACACACTGCGTGGGAACAACTCAACATGTCTTACGGGACTCCTGGCGCTGCCGGTGTCTTTGTTGAGTTCAAACGTCTCACTCAGATGACTATACAAGGGAACCAGGACCCCACTCCTACATTAAACCAGATGCAGTCTACGATTGGGTATTTGGCCTCAAACGGCCTCACTCTCCCTAACTCCGCTCAAGCCATGATACTTCTTGGCACCTTACCAAACGACTGGCAAGGATGTGCCTCCACACTCTTGGCCACACTACACGTTAATCCAACCCAAGCACAGATCACTGCTGGTGTTCAACAATTAACGTTTGACTCGGTTCTTTCTAAAGTAATGGAAGATTGGTCCGGCAAGTCCGGCAAGTCTATTATGCCAAGTCTAAAGGACAGGAAGGAGCAAAACGCGCAGGCTGGACCTTCTTGCCCTAGATGCAAGAAGTGTTCTGGATGTCACAGCACCGCGGATCACTGCGATGACTATAAAAAGACGTTCACTCCAAACGCCGCCACTGGCCCTTCCACATTCCCGCCAAAGAATCAGGGTGGTGGAAAAGGAAAAGGAGGAGGAAAGAAAGGAAAAGGAAAGCCTTACAAAGGAAAAGGCAAACAGCGTCAAAATGCTGCAGAACAAACTGCTCAGATCGTTGAGCTCCAAGGAGACTCTGACAACGAATCTGATGCTGGGTCCGTCTCTAACATTCCTGAGACAGGCTGGTCCGTGCTTACTCCATCCCAACTTGCTACAGAGTCAACATTACATTCTGTGTGTAATGACCTGGCAAGATGGAAAAGGGATGATGAGGAATATGCACATAGACTAGCTATGAGACCACGGACTCCCGATGACGGGACCATAAAGTATCGTGATGACGGTTTTGTTTGTGACCAATATAACAATGAAAGCTTTGACTGTTATACCTTGTGCACCTCTAAGGAGAGTGATGACAAGTGTCCTTGCTTATCATCTAATCATTCAGGACAAAAAACCGAATCACACTGCCCCAAGCACAAACATTTAGACAGTTTATGGCTTATGGATTCTGGTGCAACTGATCACTCCATGCCATTCCTTGCGGATTTCTTGACTTACAAGAAATTACCAAAACCTGTCAATGTGGGTACTGCTGGCGCTGAAGTTATTCAATTTTTAGGCATAGGAACAGTTGCCTTCAAAGCTAAAGTTGGCAATGTTCAGAAACAAATCTATCTTCAACACGTATACTATTCTCCATCTGGAGATAGACATATATGTTCGCTTCAATGGCTTACCTCAAAGCTTAAAATGAAACTATATGCTGATGCAAAGATAACTTGTGTCTTCGATTCACGAAATGAAGTCTTCTTGGAAGGGACTAGGTTAATTCCAAGAAACAACCTCCATTGGTTCCATGGGAAACCTATACATCAGACTGGAGCTCTTGGACTTCTCGTGGATTTGGACATTAAATCCCTCTCAACGGTGCAATGTGCCACCGTAACAAATAATTTCAACTCTTATGATCTATGGCATAGTCATCTAGGACATCCTAACCCTCAAACTATGCAGCATGCTACTCGCGCTACCAATGGTATTGAGAAATTGGACATAGCTACAAAGACACCACTCTGTCCTGACTGTCAGATTGGCAAGATGCCTTCAAGGTCTTTTCCATCTTCTGATAAATGAGCAGACAAGATACTTGAAATGGTACACTGCGACCTGGTCGAGTTCCCCGTTTTGTCATACTATCGACACAAGTACTGTCTAATGATCATTGATGATTACTCTGGATATGGAACCGTTTGTCTTTTGCGGTTAAAGTTGGACACCGCCACCGCATTCTCTACCTGGGTAACCTGGGCTGAGAAACAAACTGGTCATTCATTACTCCGAGTACGATCTGATCGAGGAGGAGAATTTATGGCAACCATATTTAAAACCTTCCTCACCTCTAAAGGGGTAGAACAACAACTCTCCATTTCGGATCATCCACAACAGAATGGCTGCGCAGAAAGGTTCAATCGGACCTTACTCGAGAAAGAAGAAACAATGCGTCACGCAGCATGTCTACCAAAGAATCTTTGGAACTTCGCTCTTGACACTGCTGTTCATGTCTACAACAGGACACCAATGCGCCGCATCAACTGGAAAATGCCTGTTGAACTTTTGTTCAACAAAAAACCTGATATATCCTATCTTCAAGTATTCGGATGTCTGGCTTATGTCCATATTCCAAAGGACAAGCGAAAAGACAAACTCACTCCAAAAGCTGAAGAAATGATCTTCCTTGGATATGAACCAGGAACAAAGGGTTACCACTTCTTGCGGAACAATAGATCTATATATGTGGAAACAACAGCCACATTCGTTGAAAATCTCTTCCCAAATTGTCCCGAAGAAAAGTTGAAAAAGAAAATCGATATACCTGAACCTATTCATCCTTCTGGAGAAGAAGCAACAGGTAATAACAATGAAAATAATCACCAACCTCCACCCGACAATCTGGATTTTCCACCTATTGACCCACCACAACCAGGTGACAGTCATATAAATGGTGATGATTCAAATGACACCACAAAGCCACAAAGTCCACCCCAACGCCCTCCTAAACCTATTATTGAGGAAGTCATTGACGATGACACACAAGCTCCTCAAAGAGGAAATATATCTCCTGAACAAAAGAGACAACCCGAATCTTCACTCCCTGAATCTTCTCGACCACCACGAAGAAGAAGTGTTTTCGATGACCAATATGGCAGAAACACTCCCATCCCACAGGTACCAGTACCTGCAATTCCAGCTCTACACTGTCGCAATCCTCCTTGAGTTCGCAATCCACCTGTGAGACCAGACAATGTCTATGGTCAAAGAAATCCAGTGGATATAGAACGAGAAATTGCTAGAGAACGAGAATGGACAAGAACTGTTCTAGAACGAGGAGTAGCTGATATTCCTCAGTCTGAACCAATGGTCGAATCAGGAGAAAATGTTCCTGCATCTGCAGAACCTCAACCCAAGGTTCCCCCAATTATACTTCCACTTCCAAACATGGATGAAGATGAGAATGAAATGGATGACGTCATTGTTCCTAACGAAGATGTCGATACCATGATGATGCTGGGAAAGCATTACATTTTCAATTACATCACGAAACAAGTGGCCAAACCGCTTAAAGGAATTCCGTACCATTACAAGGACGTGAAGAATTATCCTATGGAAGAACAAAAGAAATGGGAACAGGCGTGCAAGGAAGAAATCAAATCTATTGAAGATAGAAATGTATGGACTTTGGTGGATTGTCTGCCAGATCAAAAACCCGTCAAATGCCGTTGGGTATTTGCAAAGAAATCGGATGGAAGATTTAAAGCCCGCTTGGTTGCAAAAGGCTTTTCACAAATCTATGGTGAAGACTACGATGAAACCTTCTCACTGGTCACATGCTTTGAAACAGTACGACTGCTTCTGGCTTATGCGTGTCGAAATGACTGGGAAATTGAAAGTCTTGATGTCAAGACTGCCTTCTTATATGGGCGACTTGATGAAGAAATCTACATGGAGCAACCCGAAGGTTTCAAAGTACCCAGTTCAAGTAACAAAGTATATCGTCTATTGCACGCTCTCTATGGCCTGAAGCAAGCCGCATTAGCTTGGAACAAAGAGCTACACAAATCGCTCCTAAAGCTCAACTTCAAACGTTCCAAATCAGATCCTGGAGTTTATATTTTCCAAGATAAATCAGGCATCATGCTATTCATCGTCTATGTCGATGATGGATTACTTATGTCAAACTCTGCCAAACTTCTCAAGAAGAAGAAAACCGCATTCCTAAATGTATGGGAAGCTCGCAACATGGGACCAGTAAAAGAATACCTTGGATTTCAAATCACTCGCAATCGTGTTAAACGCTCTATGGTTTTACACCAACATCCCTACATTCTGAAAGTTCTTAAACGCTTTCAGATGGAAAACGTCAAACACGTCTGCACACCTTTACCTGCTGGGTATCAACCATTGACAGCATCAAAGGATTACAATGCAAGTCCAACAGTATGACAACGGTATCAATCCGTAATAGGTTCACTCCTATTTGTCATGCTTGGTACTTGTCCAGACATCGCCTTCGCCATAATCAAAATGTCACAGTTCATGGCAAATCCTACTGAAGAACATCTCCAGAAGGCACTTCACATAGTGAAGTATTTGGGTTCAACTCCAAATCTTGCACTTCATTTTTCAGGAGGAGCTTCATCACTGGATTGTTATTCTGACTCTGACTGGGCAGGCGATAGTGAAACACAATGTTCAACTAGCGGTTATGCTATTTTTCTTGGCAATGACTTGGTTAGCTGGTGATCCCGCCGACAACCAACGGTGGCTTTGTCTTCAACAGAAGCCGAATACATGTCTATGTGCGATTGTGCACAACAGATTCTATGGATCAAATCGCTCTTTCAAGAGTGTCATCTATCCCTCCAACACTTCATGATGTTCGGAGATAATAAAGGCGCAATTCATATCGTGCAAAATCCAGTCATGGAAGGACGGTCAAAGCACATTGATATCAAGTATTATTTCCTTCGCGAATGCATTGAGAAACAAACTTTCATGCTTGACTATGTTCCTACTGATCAGCAGAAAGCTGACATGATGACAAAGAATCTGACATGGCAGAAATTCCAAGACAATCGCTCGCAACTGAGCCTTCTAGAGTTCAAGTCTTAGCGAGGAGGAGTGTCGACAAGAATGTATGATTATATCTTATCTTATCTAATCTTGGAGATTTCCAGAGATCACAGTTACATGTGATTCGGAGTAGTGTCAACCGGAATACCGGTAGATCACATGACTGGCTCCACAAGATAGCCGGAACTATCACAAGCAAGGCACGTGTTTAACACATGCTGATGCACATTGCAGGCACATTTCCAGATAACTACATATATGGAAAGTGCACCTACTACATATGGGAATATGGAGAAATAGGCAAGAATAATACTTATCTACGCACAGACCATGCACCACAGGTATATATACCCTGTAGGATTCCCTGTAGATCTTTAGTTCAATACAGTCTCAACTGTTCTCTCATTACTTGCTACTCAACAACACTCAACTTCAAGAACCAGCTACTAGCTATCAAAGGTACGCTTGTGTCCCTCCACTGCTGTTGCCCCAGTTTTGTTGCTACAGCTTTCACTACCAATGTACATTAATAGATTCACTGAAATGCAAAGGTAATTGGTTGGCCATAGAAGACACTACCAGTACATCTAGTAAGTGGTGATCCAACAAACTCTGCCAATGGCTGGCCTACTACGGATGGATTACAGGGGGTTGACCTACCACCTACTGTGGGTTGACTTACTGCAGGTTGACTGATACTTCTGGTCAACCCAGTCTCCATGGCTTTCACTACCAATGTACATTAATAAATTCACTAGATATGAGACAACCCTAAGGGCAAACACCCAAAGAACTACCACACAAGGACTCTGAGGGGGAGAGGAGTAGGATTACAAGCGTCTTAGAGCAAAGACCCAAAGAGAGCTCGAATGGAGAGCCTCTGGGTGCTGGATTGCAGCAGTATATATACTACACTACACGTGTCCTGTGCAAGGCTATCCATGAGGCTGTATGCTGTACGAGGCAGTGAACACAGCTGCCATCCTGTGGTAAGGCTATGCTAATGACATCAAGGGATACAGCATGCACAGCACGAGGCTGTGGTCCAGACAGGTCTACAGACAAGATGCACTAGATAAGATACTACGGTACGATAAGATAAGATGTCATCTAATCACAGATTAGATAAGATAAAAAGTGAGACCGTTACAAGATAATTGGTTGGCTAGAGAAGAAGACAAGTAACAGTACATATAGTAAGGGGTGATCCAACCAATCCTGTCAAGGGCTATCCTACCGGGTGGACAGCGGGATGACATACCATGGTTAACATACTGCAGGTTAACTGACTAGGTTGAGGCCACCAGGTTGACCACCATGACTTTCACTACAAATGCGCATTGATGGATTTACTGGAATGCAAAGG
>Ga0307518_10001373_pt1 | contig 18095 bp, 17 predicted proteins | sample 25_EM_MG_FD_203889 | JGI IMG/M metagenome (GOLD analysis project Ga0307518, IMG submission 203889) | Populus trichocarpa ectomycorrhiza microbial communities from riparian zone in the Pacific Northwest, United States - 25_EM | ecosystem: Host-associated > Plants > Roots > Unclassified | place...
GTTCTCCATCGGCGCGGTCGGCGTGCTGGTGCGGCGCAACGCGATCGTGGTGTTCATGTGCATCGAGCTGATGCTCAACGCGGTGAACCTCACGCTGGTCACGTTCTCGCGGATCAACGGCGGGCTCGACGGCCAGGTGATGGCGTTCTTCGTGATGGTCGTCGCCGCCGCCGAGGTCGTGGTGGGGCTCGCGATCATCATGGCGATCTTCCGCACCCGGCGCTCGGCCTCGGTCGACGACACCAACCTGCTGAAGTACTAGGGAGCACCGAGAGTGACCGCATCATCGTGGCTGCTGGTGGCCTTCCCGGCTCTCGGCGCCCTCATTCTTTTGCTGGCGGGTAAGCGGGCCAGGGGCTGGGGACATCTCCTCGGCAGCGCCACCGTCTCACTGTCCTTTGTGTACGGCCTGATCCAGTTCTTCACGGCCGACACGAAGGCCACCGCGGACGTCAAGCTGTTCTCGTGGATCCCGGTTTCGGCGCTGCAGGTCGACTTCGGGCTCCGGATCGACGCGCTTTCGCTGACGTTCGTGCTGCTGATCACCGGCGTCGGCATGCTGATCCACTTCTACTCGATCGGCTACATGGCCGAGGACCGCGACCGGTCGAGGTTCTTCGCGTACCTCAACCTGTTCGTCGCCTCGATGCTGATCCTGGTGCTGGGCAACAGCTTCGTGACGCTGTACCTCGGCTGGGAGGGCGTGGGTCTCGCGTCGTACCTGCTCATCGGCTGGTACCAGGACCGCCCGTCCGCGGCCACCGCGGCGAAGAAGGCGTTCCTGATGAACCGCGTCGGTGACATCGGGCTCGCGCTGGCGATCTTCCTGATGTTCAAGTACGTCGGGAGCACCGGCTACGCCGAGGTCTTCGGCGCCGTCGGCCAGATCCCGACCGGCGCGGTCACCGCGATCGCGATCCTGCTGCTGCTGGGCGCCTGCGGTAAATCCGGTCAGTTCCCGCTGCAGGCCTGGCTTCCCGACGCGATGGAGGGCCCGACCCCGGTCTCGGCCCTCATCCACGCGGCGACGATGGTCACCGCCGGCGTCTACCTGGTCGCCCGCGCGCACGAGATCTTCAACGCCACCGCGGACGGCCGCCTGATCGTCACCCTCGTCGGCACGGTCACGCTGCTGATCGGGTGCGTCATCGGTTGCGCCTACGACGACATCAAGAAGGTCCTGGCGTACTCGACGGTCAGCCAGATCGGGTACATGATGCTCGCCGTCGGCCTCGGGCCGATCGCCTACGCGCTCGGCATCATGCACCTGGTGGCGCACGGTTTCTTCAAGGCCGGGCTGTTCCTCGGGGCCGGTTCGGTCATGCACGCCATGAACGACGAGGTCGACATGCGGAAGTACGGCGGGCTGCGCAAGCACCTGCCGGTCACTTTCTGGACCTTCGCCCTCGGCTACCTGGCGCTGATCGGCATCCCGCCGCTCTCGGGCTTCTTCACCAAGGACGCGATCATCGAAGCGGCATTGTCGCAGGGCGGCTGGCGCGGCTGGGTGATGGGCGGCGCGGCACTGCTCGGCGCCGGGCTCACCGCGTTCTACATGACCCGCCTGATGGTGATGACCTTCTTCGGCAAGGAACGCTGGAAGGAGATCAAGTCCAGCGACGGCCGCGACTTCCACCCGCACGAGTCTCCCGCGGTGATGAAGTGGCCGATGATCATCCTGGCCGTCGGCTCGGTCGGTGCCGGTGCGTTCTTCGCCCTCGGAGACCGGTTCGCCGAATGGCTCTCACCGGTGGTCGGTCCGCTCGAGGAGGGTGGCCACAGTGTCATCCCGCACGCGCTGGTCCCGATCCTCACCGTGGCGCTGTCGGTGCTCGGCGCGGCGGCGGCGTGGCTCTTCGTCGGCCGTAAGGACGTTCCGGTGGAACGCCCCGAGCGGGTCTCGGCCGTGGTCAAGGCCGCACGCAACGACCTGTACGGCAACACCCTGAACGAGACGCTGGTCGCCCGCCCGGGCACCTGGCTCGCCAGGGCGCTGGTCTACGTGGACAACCGCGGCGTCGACGGCGCCGTCAACGGGATCGCCGCCGCGCTCGGTGGCGGATCCGGACGCCTGCGCCGCCTGCAGACCGGCTTCGTCCGCTCGTACGCACTGTCCATGCTGGGCGGCACATTCCTGCTTCTGGCGGCACTTCTGCTGGTGAGGTTCGCATGACCTGGGTATTGGCAACCATCCTGCTGCCGCTGGTCGGCGCCGCGGTCGTCGCGGGGATGAAGAAGAACGACAGGCTCGCGACGCTCACCGCGCTCGTGGTGTCGCTCCTGACGTTCCTGCTGGTGATCCCAATGTGGGCGAGCTACACGCCTTCGGGGGACCGCATCCAGCAGAAGTCCTCGATGGACTGGATCCCGAACTTCGGCATCCACATCTCGTTCGGCATCGACGGCATCGCGCTGGTGATGATCGCGGTCATCGGCCTGCTGGTGCCGATCGTGGTCGGCGCGCTGGGCCTGACCGACAAGCTCCCGGCCGGGCGCTCGGCGGGCGGGTTCCTGTCGCTGATCCTGGTGCAGGAGGCGCTGACCATCGCGGTGTTCGCCGCGACCGACGTCTTCCTGTTCTACGTGCTGTTCGAGATCATGCTGATCCCGATGTACTTCCTGATCGGCGGCTACGGCGGCGCGAACCGGCAGTACGCGGCGGTCAAGTTCTTCCTGTACTCGTTCCTCGGCGGCCTGATCATGCTGGCCTCGGCGATCGGGGCGTACTCGCTGGCGTCGGACAAGCTCGGCAAGGGCAGCTTCGACTGGGAAACCCTCGTCACGGTCGTCCGCGACGCCCCGCTGGGCACGCAGATCTGGCTGTTCCTCGGGTTCTTCCTCGCGTTCGCGATCAAGGCCCCGCTGGTGCCGTTCCACACCTGGCTGCCGGACGCCGCGGGCCAGGCGCCCATCGGCGTCGCGGTCCTGCTGGTCGGCGTGCTGGACAAGGTCGGCACCTTCGGGTTCCTGCGCTACTGCCTCCCGATGTTCCCCGACGCCAGCAAGGAACTCGCGCCGTGGGTGCTGGTGCTCGCCGTCGCGGGTGTCCTTTATGGATCGATCCTCGCGGCCGGGCAGCGCGACATGAAACGCTTCATCGCCTACGTGTCGATCGCGCACTTCGGGTTCATCGCGCTGGGCATCTTCACCTTCAACGAGCAGGCGATGGTCGGCTCGGTGTCGTACATGCTGAACCACAGCCTCGCCACCGGCATGCTGATCGTGGTCGTCGGCCTGATCGTGATGCGCGGCGGATCCACCAGGATCTCCGACTACGGCGGCATGGCGAAGGTGACCCCGCTGCTCGGCGGGATGCTGCTCATCGCCGGTCTGTCCACTTTGTCCCTGCCCGGCACGAACTCCTTCATCAGTGAGTTCCTGGTGCTGCTGGGGTCCTTTGTGGACTACCCGGTGTACACGATCATCGCGACGGTCGGCATGGTGCTGGCCGCGGCTTACGTGCTCTGGCTCTACCAGCGCGTCATGCAGGGCCCCGTCCGCGGTGACGCCCTGATCGGCGCCGGCGGCGGGCCCGGCACGGCGATGGCTCCGGAACTCGGGGCGACCAAGGCCATCAAGGACCTCGGCGGCAAGGAGATCGCGATCCTGGCGCCGATGGTCGTGCTGATCATCGCGCTCGGGTTCTATCCCAAGCCGGTGCTCGACACGATCACCCCGTCGGTGCAGGCGACGATGTCGTCCGTGCAGGGAGGCAAGTAAACCGTGCTCTTCTTGACTCAGGCGCCACCGGTGCAGGTGCCGTCGATCGACTATTTCGCCGTCACGCCGATCCTGATCATCCTCGGGGCCGCGTGTGTCAGCGTGCTGCTGGAAGCCTTCCTGCCCAAGCACATGCGGTGGCCGTCGCAGGTTTTCCTGTCCCTGGTCGGGATCGGGGCGGCTGGTGTCTTCCTCGCCTGGTACGCCAGCACTTCCGCGCCGAAGGGCGGCGTCACGACCTTCAGCGGCGCCATCGCCGTCGACCGGCCGTCGCTGTTCCTGTGGGGCACGCTGCTGGCGCTCGCGCTGGGCGCGCTGCTGCTGATCGCGGACCGCTCGGTCGAGCCGGGTGGCGCGTTCGTCGCGCAGGCCGGTATCCGCCCCGGCACGGTCCAGGACCGCGCGCAGGTCGGCACCACCGGCATGCAGACCGAGGTCTTCCCGCTGACGCTGTTCGCGCTCGGCGGCATGATGGCGTTCGTCGCGGCCAACGACCTGCTCACCATGTTCATCGCGCTCGAAGTGCTGAGCCTGCCGCTGTACCTCATGTGCGGTCTGGCCCGTCGCCGTCGCCTGCTCTCGCAGGAGTCGGCGGTCAAGTACTTCCTGCTCGGCGCGTTCTCGTCGGCGTTCTTCCTCTACGGTCTCGCGCTGCTCTACGGCTACGCGAACTCCGTGAAGCTGTCGGACATCGCCAACGCCGCCGCCGGTTCGGACCGGTCGGACACGCTGCTGTTCGCCGGGCTCGGGCTGCTCGCGGTCGGCCTGCTGTTCAAGGGTTCCGTCGGCCCGTTCCACACCTGGACCCCGGACGTCTATCAGGGCGCGCCGACGCCGGTCACCGCGTTCATGGGCGCCTGCACCAAGGTCGCCGCGTTCGGCGGGATTCTGCGGGTGTTCCAGGTGGCGTTCGAGTCGACCAGCTGGGAATGGCGTGGCGTGCTCTGGGCCGTCGCGATCATCTCGATGCTGATCGGCGCGGTGCTGGGCCTGACGCAGACCGATGTGAAACGCATGATCGCCTACTCGTCCATCGCGCACGCCGGCTTCCTGCTCGTCGGTGCCATCGCGATGACCGAGGAAGGCCTGTCGAGCACGCTGTTCTACCTGCTGGCCTACGGCTTCACCACGCTCGCCGCGTTCGGTGTCGTCTCGCTGGTGCGGGACTCGAACGGCGAGGCAACGCACCTGTCCGCCTGGGCCGGGCTCGCCAAGCGGTCCCCGGTGCTGGCCGGCGTGTTCACCTTCCTACTGCTCGCCCTGGCCGGTATCCCGCTGACCAGTGGTTTCGTCGGCAAGTTCGTGGTGTTCTCGGCGGCCCTGTCCGACGGCATGGCGCCGCTGGTCGTCGTCGCCCTGATCTTCAGCGCCGTCGCCGCGTTCTTCTACCTGCGCGTGATCGTGCTGATGTACTTCTCCGAGCCGGCGCCCGACGGCCCGACCGTCACCGTGCCCGGCGCGTTCACCACCACGGCGATCACGCTCGGCGTCATCGTCACGCTGGTGCTCGGGTTGCTCCCGGCGTTCGCCCTCGACTGGGCGGGCTCCGGCGGTTTCGCCCTCAAGTAGTCCCGGTTCGCGGAAGGCCCCCTCGCTGTCGTGAGGGGGCTTTTCCGTGTCAGGGCGACGTCAGAGCGGTGTCAGGCCGGACCGCGATAGTTCTCCCATGACCACCAACAACAGCCTCCAGATCACCGCCCCTTGGACCGGAATGGTGCCGGTCGACGACACCGCTCTCGCCGTCACCGACACCGGCGGCCCCGGCATCCCGGTCGTGTACCTCAACGGCCAGTTCGCAACCCAGGGCTACTGGCGTCGCGTTCTCGCCGACCTGGGCTCGGACTTCCGTCACATCACCTACGACGAGCGGGCCCGCGGCAAGTCGAAGCGTTCGGCCGACTACTCCATGGAGGCCGCCGTCCGCGACGTCGACGCCGTCCTCGCAGCGCGCGGAGTTGAGCGGGCCGTCGTGGTGGGCTGGTCCTACGGCGCGGTCGTCGCGGCGCACTGGGTCGCCCGGAACCCGGAGCGGACCATCGGCGCGGTCCTCGTGGACGGCGCGTTCCCGTACGACTGGCTGGACGACGCCATGGAACAGCGCATCCGGAAGATGTTCAAGCGGCTGAACCTCGTCATGCCGCTGCTGCGCCCGACCGGCCTGACACCGCGGATGACCGCCGCCCAGCAGGCGGAGAGCAACATCGAACTCGGAAAGCTCTCGCGGGAAGCGGAGCTGGGCCCGGTGCTCGACCGCGTGAAGGTGCCGATGCGGTACGTGCTCGCGTCGGGAACTTCCTTCGGCAGCAAGGGAGACGAGCAGGAACAGATCCGTGCCGGGCTCGACGCGGTGACCCTCCGCAACCCGAACATCAAGGTGAGCGCGAAGGTCGAGAGCAACCACGGAGCGCTGCTGAAGAAGGACTTCCCCGCGATCTCCGAGGCTGTTCGCGAGGTCGCCCGGCTCGGGGAATGACTTGCCAGGGCGCACCGGGCAGGGTGCTCGCGATGCCGAAGCCGAAGCCCACACCCCAGGCGAGAGCGCTCGCCGAGGCACTGCGAGTCGCACGGAAGGCCGCCCGGCTGGCCGCGACCGAAGTGGCCGACAAACTGGCGTGGTCCCAGTCGACGATCAGCCGGATCGAAACCGGCCTGCGCGCGGCGTCCGCCGAAGAAGTTTCGGCACTCCTCGCGGTCTATCAGGTCACAGGGGATCGTCGAGAGGCGCTGCTCTCGTTGGCCCGCGACAACGGGCCCTGGTGGTTCGCCGACCTGGCCGCACAGAGGGAAACGCTTGCGCAGTACGAAAAGGAGGCCATCAAGATCGTCGCTTTCGGGACCACGCTGGTCCCTGATCTGCTCCGAACACCGGCCTACGCGAGGGTCGTCGGCTCTTCCGGCGCGGTGCTGGGGCAGAAGAAGTTCGTCGGCTACATCGACGAAGCGGTGCTGCGTCGCCAGATCGGTGGGCCGCAAGTGATGACGCACCAGCTTCGGCATCTCGTCTCGATCGCCGAGCGGCCCACCGTCGAACTCCGGGTCATCCCGTTCGCCGCCGGGGCGTATCCCGGCGGCGACTACGTTCTGCTGGAATTCGGCCCTGCCAGGCCGTTGGTCCACTTGAGACATCGGGGAACCGGGCTGTTCCTGCACCGGCCCGGCGATGTCGCACCCTATGTCCAGTCCACTGTGGACGCTGTCGCGCTGGATCCGGCGCGGTCGGTGCGCCTGATCGAGTCAGTGGTCGAGGCTCGCCCGCAACGCGGCGACCTTTTGCGCCAGTAACGTGGGTTCGCCGGGGAGGACGGTGATGTACCGGTTCCGGGGAGCGCCGCTCACGTGCATGGCCACCCGTCCGGCGTCGAGGTCGAGGTAGGTCAGGCCGTCCGTGGCCTCCGTGCGTCTTCCCCCGTCAGGACGCATGGCCGCGGCGAAGAACCCGACGCCGAAATACGGCTGCTCGAACACCTCGTCCAGCTGCCGGGCTTCCCGGCTTCGAGACGCGGGCTCGTCGTAGAGGTCGCCGCTGTCGCCGTTGAAATCGTCCTGGGGCAAGGAAAACGGGGAGAATCGCGCCGGCGGATACTCGGGCAGGTTCATCACGAGCGCCGCCGCACGGTCGGACGTCCGCACGCCTTTCAGCCACACGCGGTTGCCCTCGCAGATCGCCGTCACCGCGGCGCGCCCGCGCACGGCGACGAGCACGCTGTACTGCTCCGCCTCCGTGCGCACCGTCGCGTAGTACTCGGTGTTCGGCCGGTCGAGTATGTGCAGGATGTCCTCGAAGTCGCTGGTCAACCGCTTGCCCTCGGTGAACCCGAGCCCGCCGAGCTCCTCGAACGCCGCCCGGTCTTCGCCGTTCCGCGACGACGGCGGGATGTACCGCAACCCGCCCGCGAAGATCAGATGCGGATCTCCGCAACCGGCGTGACGGAACGCGGTCAACAATGTGTCGAGCGTGATCTCGACCGGGCGCGCGAGCACCACGTGCCTCCCTCCCCTGGGACTGTGGTGCTACTTCTTCTTCTCGCCGATCACCGGCGGCATCGGCTTCTCGATGTAGCCGCCGAAGGTCTCGTCGGGATCCGGGTTCTGGAGGTACGCCGGAGCCTTCTTCTCCTTGTCCTCCTCGCCCTTCCCGCCGCGACCCGCGCCCGCTCCCATCGGCATGCCGTTCGCCCCACCACGACCGGCGGCACCCGCCGCCCCCGCCGTGCCACGGCCGGCCACGCCCTCGCCGGGCATCCCGGCGCCGCTACGGCCACCCATGCCAGGCTGCTGCCCGGTCCCGCCGGGCCTGCCTGTCGCGCCGGGGCCGCCTGTCGAGCCCGGCACGCCTGGCGGCCTGCCTCCGGGGCCGTAGACGCCGGGCCCGCTCGTCCCGGGTCCGTACCCGGGAGGGAACGCGCCGGGCGTGTTGTAGGTCGGATTCGGCTTGCCGGTCGGGCCGAAGTCGAGGTTCGCCGCCGGCGGTACGACCGGTGTCGTCTGAGGTGGCGTGTACGAATTCGCGCGGGTCCCGTCGTCCGGCTGCTGCGCGCCGGGCTGGTGAGTGCTCGGGTACTGGCCTGGCTGAGGCCCTTGTCCGGGCTGGGGGCCGCTGTCGGGCGATGGGGTGTTCGGCCCGCTGGGTCCACTCGGCGTGCTGGGACCGCTGGGTCCACTGGGTCCACTGGGCCCGCTCGGTCCGCTCGGTCCTCGGTAGGGCTCGGCGGTGCCGTGCTCGCGTCCGTCGGAGCCGTCGCCGAACCCCTTCACCGCGGGCTTCCCGGCGCCGCCCTCGTCCAAGGTGACGCTGCCGCCGGGGTCGGTGAGCTGCGCGTACTGGGCAGGCAGCTCGTCACCGTTGGCCGTGCTGGCGGAGTGGTAGGACGCGAAGGTGTCGATGTTGTGCTGGCTGTCGGCCTGGTAGCCCTGAACCTTGCTCCAGTAGCCGACCAGGCCGCCACCCATGACGTTCTTGACGTCCTCGGCGGTCGGGGCGGGCTGCTCTGGCGGAACCGGTTTGACCGAGTTCTTGGCCGTGCCGAACGCGTCCATCTGGGAGCTGATCGCGGTCTGGGCTCGCGTCAGATGGGCCACGTCGTCCGCGGCCGCCTCGACGACCGGCACCGTCGCATCGACCGCCGCCATGCTGGCCCCGCCCTGCCAGCCGGCCAGGGTCTTCTGAGCGAGGGCGGCGAGCCGCTGCGCCCGTTCGTTGTGCCGCCGGGTCAGCTCATGGGCTGCACGCTGAGCATCGGAGAGCGAGCCAGGGCCCTCGCCCTTGGTGATCTGTTCGTAGATCTGGGTCGCGGTGAGCGGTCCTTCGGCGACCATCAGTTGCTCCCTCGGATGGTGGTCAGGACCCTGATCGCGGCTTCACGGGCTGCGTCGCAGGGGTCCTTCTTGCCGATGTTGGCCTCGGACTGCTCCACTACGATTCCGACGGTTTCGGTGTCACTGGCTCCAAGAGCCACTGAGCACTTGCCTGACGGGCGTTCGTCCGTCACGCCGTAGACGGTGAGCGGGTGGCCGTCGACGGGTGAGAGCGGTTCGACGAGCTTGTAGGCAGCACCTTTAGCCTTGTAAACACTTGCAGTACCTCCGTCGGGGGCCCGGCCGAAGATCACGTCGATCAGCGGGCGGGACGTGGAGGGGATGGACCACATGCAGGACGGGCCCGCCGTGCCGTCCAAACGTTCCTTGGGTGCGGCGCCGGGGCCAAGGAGTTCACTAGCCTGCTTTTCGGACAGAGCGTTGCAAGGTGCTTGCTTGACCTGCGTGAGGGTGAGCGGATTGGCGACCTTGGGAACGTCAAGGCCAGGCGCCTGAGAAGAGCTCGAAGGGCCTGCGCTCGTGCCACCATTCGTGGGAGTGGGAGTGCCATCGGTGGTCGTTGGCGAGCATCCGGCAAGTGCAAGCGCGGCAATACCGACGAGAAGGACGTAGCGTCGCATCACAAGATGCCCTTCGGCTGGTGATTGATGACCGTGGCGGCGTGCTCGTCCGCAGCGGTGTATTTGCCGAGTGCGGCCAAGTACTTGCGCTCCATGTTCTCGCAGTAGGCGATGCGCTGGATCAGTGCGTCCCTGAGAGCTGCGCCGGATTGTTGAGTGATGTCGGCGTTGTTCCCGCTCGCGTACTCCGCTCCAGGTGGCTTCGTCTTGACTAGGTAGTCAGCCTGATTCAGATCAGCTTTGTACTCTTTGGCCAGCTCAGCCCATTCATTCGCCAGCTCATGCAGTGTCGCCTCGTCGTACTTGAACCCCGCCCCTTCGGCGACAGGTGTTCCGTAAGAGCCTCCGGTGGGACGGAAGCGGTCGACCTCACTCCAGCGCAAGCCCGGCTCGTAGACCGGAGACCCCTCAGGCACGGCCATGCACCCCCGCCACCCCGAACCGTTCCCCGCTGAATGGCCGAAGCCGCCCCGAAGTCACCGTCGTCATGTGCCCCTCCCGTGGCTACAAGGCGCGTCTCCCCGATGCACCCTGCGTAATCCGACGCCGGGAAGATTACCAGGGTTCCCGGGCCGGTGAACCCGACTGCATAAAGCCACGCTCCCGGCTGAATAGTCGCGATGAACTCGGTGACTATCCGTGAAAACCGATCGTGTGAATGTGCCCCAGGAAAAGGGGTTCTACCTGGTGGGCGGGGCGCTGAATTCGCATACTCTGCGTAATGAAGTTTCGAAGAGTGATTCTCGGCGCAGTACTCCTGGGCCTGCTGACGGCTTGTGCGGAATCCGTGGATCCGCCCCCTCCTCCGCCGCAGTTTCCGAAATGGCAGCCGAAGCAACCGCGTCCCGCGGATCGTGACGAAGAGACCGTCGGTGCGGCGCTCGCGGCGCTGGATCTTTGCCAGTTGATCGACCTGGCCGTCTACGACCGCAGGAAGGGAGACGTCACCCGGCCTGTCGAGAGGAAAGCGGAGGTCAAGCACGGCAGGAAGCAGTGCTCGCTGTTCCGCGGGGGCTACGACCTCATAAACGTCGGCGATGTGGACCCGAATCACCTGGTCCTCCACCGGGTCGACGGAGCCGTGGTCGCCTTGGGCGGGGTGAAGGGCTATCAGACCGAAAGCCGCCGCGAGGGTGGGATCAGCGGGTGTGTGATCACGGTGCCTGTGAGCTTCCAGCGTGCGATCAAGTTCGAGATCGGCAGCGCCAGCCGGGGTAAGGATTGCGAGCTCGTCCGTGACTTCGCCACTGCTGGCGCCGCGAAACTGCCTCGCGACCTCGTCTACCCGCCGGACGGTCAAGACAGTGCCCGGGTCGGGGTCTGCGCCGACTGGGTCTCCACTGAAGAGGGTGAGAAATGCGATCCGGCGGTCGAGGTCGAAGTACCGACCGGAGCCGAGACGATCATCGCCGCCGGCGCCGCCGATCCGAACGTCGAATGCGCGGTGTTCCGCGAGGCGGTCAAGATGGCGTTCGGCCCGGACTTCGCGCCGATCGTCACGCCGGGAGCGTGCTACTTCGTCGAGCCGAAACACCGTCTGCAGATCGAGGCCGGGGCCACCGCCAACGGCGGCGCGCCGGGGGAATGGCTCGCGGATCCGAACAAGACCTTCGAAGACCACAAGCAGCTCACCTTCGGCGAAAGCCCCGGAGTCACACTCAGCGGGAATGACGACAGCGAATTCCTCATCTATGCCTCACCGTCCGGGAACCTCGGCGCCCGCGGACATGTCCGGCTGCTGCTTTCGACGCAGCGAGAGCGGGGGATCGATGAGTGGCCGCGATCGAGGGCGATCTCGGACCTGGACGTCGGCAAGGCGCTCGCTGTGATGGATTTCGTGATGGCGACCCACTTTCGAGGGCCCAAGTGACCCCCACGCCGTCGTAAGCTCTCCTCATGTACATCGAGCGGGTCCGGCTGGAGAACATCCGCGGCTTCAGCGGCGCCCGCGCCGTCGACCTGCGGCTGCCCGGCCCCGGCTGGGTGGTCCTCGCCGGGCGCAACGGCTCCGGGAAGACCTCGCTGCTGCGTGCCATCGCGGTCGCGGCGGCGCCGGACGTCGCGTGGGGCCTGTTGTCGGATGCCGGCAGCTGGATCTCGACGGACCAGACGTCCGGGTCGATCGAGCTTTCGGTGATGCGCGAGGAGGGCCCGGCGCCGGTCGAGGTCCGCTGGCTCGACTCCGGGCTGCTGCCGATCTCCGGACTTCCCCCTGGCCAGCCGTTCTGCGCGGCGTACGGGCCGTTCCGGCGGCTCGCGGGCGGCAGCGGCGAGGCCGAGTCGTGGATGCGCGGCGCGGGTTCGCTGGCGCGGATGGCCAGCCTGTTCCACGAAGACGCCTCGCTCGCCGAGGGTGTCACGTGGCTGATCAATCAGCATCTCCGTGCCCTGGAAGGAAAAGCGGGCGCGCGTGAGCTGAAGGACAAGGCGTTGGAGATCCTCGGCGACGGTCTCCTGCCCGGCGGCTACCGGATCCGGGACGTCGATTCGGACGGGCTCTGGGTCGAGTATCGCGGCGACCGGTTCCCGCTGCGCGAGATGAGCGACGGCTACCGCACGGTGACCGCGCTCGTGGTCGACCTGCTCAAGCAACTCCACGGCGCCGGCCTCGATCACGAGAGTCCCGGTGTCGTGATCATCGACGAGGTCGACGCGCATCTCCACGTGTCGTGGCAGAAACGCATGGGACCTTGGTTCAAGGCGCATTTCCCGCGGATCCAGTTCATCGTCACCACGCACAGCCCCTACGTCTGCCAGGCCGCGGACCCCGGCGGGCTCATCCGGCTTTCGGGGCCCGACGAAGAGGTTCCGCCGCGCGTGGTCTCCGAGGAGCTGTACGAGCGGGTCGTGTTCGGCTCCGGGGACGACGCTGTGCTGTCCGACCTGTTCGGCTTGGACACGCCTTATTCGCCGCAGGCGGTCGAGCTGCGGGAGCATCTCGCCGAGCTCGAATTCCAGGTGGCTTCCGGCCGGGCGGACGCGAACGGCGTCCGCGAATGGGAACGCCTGCGCGGCATGCTGAGCAGTTCGCCGCCGAGCCGGGTCGACGAGGTGGCCAGGCGGTTCGAGGCCGACGATCGGTGATCGGGATCCGCCGGATCGCGCTGCCGGGGCAGGTGGTGGCCGATCTCGAAGAGCTGACGGCGCGGATCCCTCACGGTGACACGAAAGAAGCCCGGCGACTCTGGCGGGTTTCCCGTGCCACGCGGCGTTCTTTGCGGGCCGGGCTGGACGTCATGGCCGCCGGCCGCGGCTACTGCATGTACTGCGGCGACGGCCTCGGGTCCACTGTGGACCATTTCGAGCCGATCGCGAGGAATCCCGGGCGCGCCTTCGACTGGCTCAATCACGTGCTCGCCTGCGAATACTGCAACAGCCACCACAAACGCGACCTGTTCCCGGTGGACGACGACGGCAACAGCCTGCTCGTCGATCCGACCGCCGAAGATCCGCTGGAGCACCTGTTCCTGGTGCTGTCGATCGGAACCTACCGCGCCCTGACCGAAAAGGGCGCACACACCATCAAGGTGTGCGGGCTGAACCGCGCGCAATTGGCGCGGGGGCGGGAAACCGCGGTCAACCAGGTGAGCGCGCTCGTCCTCGCCTGGTGGACCGCGCGCGAACTCGGGGACGACGTGAAACGGCGCGCGATGGTCTGGACCCTGCTCGACCAGCCGCACGCCGACGTCCTCCACGCGATGCTCCGCCAGGCGGGGATGCCGGGAGCCCGCGCCGTGTTCCGCGCGGACGACGAGCTCATCGATCTGCTTCGCGCTCCCGAACTCGCCGAAGACCTTCAGCTCTCCGGCGGCGCGGTGTAGGCGGCCAAGGTCGCGTCCGCGCGCGTGCGGGCGGTGGCGGCGTCCGTCCCGTTGGCGACGTCGGCCTCGTACCAGGCCTCGTTGCTCAACGTCATGAACCGCACGCCTTCTTCGCTGGTCATCCAGGCCATGGCCGCCTCGGGATCGGCTGCTTCGCCGGATTCGAGGTGGAGCGCGAGCCCGTTCAGCATCATGTCCCAGCCGATGCCCACCGCGCCGGGCCCGAACTGGTTCCAGTGCTCGTTCGGCACCGCGGTGTGGTCGAGTTCGAACCGGGTGCGCCCGTCGGCTTCGGGGCTCAGCCGAAGTTCGATCCAGCTGACGTCGCCGCCGTATTCCCAGGTCGCCGCGAAGCTCTTCGGCGGGTCGCAGCGTTCGATGGTCCCGCCCGCGTTGCCTTCGAGCTGGTACTTGCCACCGACGCGCAGATCGCCGCTGACCGGTAGGAACCAGCGCGGGATGCGCTCGGGATTGGTGCAGGCGTCCCAGAGATCGTCGAGGCCGGTGTCGTAGACCTGGCTGACGGTCGCCGTCACCGCCTCGCCCGCTTCGATCACGCGCTTGCCCAGTTTGCGCTGGACGGAGTCGATCTGGCTGGTCACGTCGACCATCGGTGCCCTCCTCTGCTCGGCTGCCGCCAAGATATCAGCAGAGGCTTATATAAGCCAGAATGGAAAAGGGGCGCCCGGCAGGTTCCGGACGCCCCTTTCCCGGCGGGGTGGCTTACGGAGTGGGGGAGCAGGCGGTGCGCCCGATGACCACTTCGCCGGTGATGTTCGAGGCCGGGGCGAACTTGATCCGCAGCATGGTCAGCCCGATGCTGCCGTCGCCCGGCAAGGTCTGCTCGTTGAAGATCGCTTCGGCGAGCAGCGTGCCGTTGGACTTGGTGATCGGCTTGACGTAGCCGACCGGCACCGGCGACGGCAGGGTGCCGAGCCCGGTCGCGCCGCCGTAGGTCCAGCTCGCGTTCGTGCTGGTCTGGGTCGCCGTGCAGCTGACCGAGTAGGACCTGATCTTGATCCGCGGCCCGCTCGACGAGACCAGCGCCGACAGCTCGAAGTTCTGCCCCTTGGCCTCCGACTTCGTCGTGGTCACGTCGTTTTCGGGGTCGACGACGGTGGTCGTGCACGTCGTGGTGCCGCCACCGAACGTGATCCCGGTCCTGGTCACGACCCCGGAAGAGTTGCTCGTCGGTCCCTCGACCGCGCAGTCGGCGAGCGAGGCGATCGAGATCGGTGCCGAGGTCCCCTTCGTGAAGGCGGCGGAGCCGAGTGAAGCCACTCCGGCCGGGTTCGACGCGGCGGCCGGAGACACCCCGGCGCCGAGACCTGCCAGCAGCAGTGCGCCGACGAGGCCTGCCCGGCTTGCGATGGTGATGCGCATTTCCACGTCCTCCTCACGTGACGGAGAGCGAGCCGGTTGGCCGTTCTTCCTTTGTCATCACTATCTGCGTGTCGGTTTCGCCCGTTGCGTGCGTGACGGTCGTTTCACTCGACCGTGGATCATGGACACCCGTTGGATATTCGGATTCGTATCCGGATACAGGTCTGTATATTCGAGCGTATGCCGACCTACCGCGTCCTCGTCAACGGCAAGTTCGACCACCCCGACGCCGACACCCGCGCCCGGCTCCTCGCGGAGTTGGACGACCATCAGGCGATCGGGTTCACCGAGGACGGCCTGCTCGCCTACAGCGCGCACCTCGGCGCGTTCACCTTCCGCATCACGCTGCAGGGCGAAGAAGAACGCGACGTGCTCGACGAGGCCGAGCTGAAGGTGATGGAACTGCTGGACGCCAAGGGGTATCCGTACCGCGACGTCGCGGGGAAGGCGACCTGCATGGACGACATCAAGATCCGCCGCCGCTGACCCGTTCGCGCCGGAGCGGACGGGATACTCGGCAGGGGTGTCATCTTCGTCACCGTTTCCGCAGGACAGCACGTCAACAGGCCTCAGCGGGTAGCCACTACGCTGGGACCAACCCCGAACGGTGTCAAAGAGAGCGGAGCCGACGTGTCTGTGTCTTCACCTGCCCCAGGTGGTGCCATCGAGGACCTGCGCGCGTCCGTGGGGCTCCAGATCGCCGACGAGCAGCTCCTGCGCACCCTCGCGACCGGTCTCGCCGACGTCGAGACGCTGCTCCGCGAGGTCGTCCGCAGTGACGTCAAGGCCGTCGAGGACGCCGCTTCGCACCTGGTCGAGGCGGGGGGCAAACGTTTCCGTCCGCTGTTCACGCTGCTGGCCTCGCAGTTCGGGCCGAAGCAGGGCGACCAGGTGGTCACCGCCGCCGCGGCCGTCGAGCTGGTGCACCTCGCGACGCTGTACCACGACGACGTGATGGACGAGGCGACGATGCGGCGCGGCGCGGAGAGCGTCAACGCCCGCTGGGACAACACCATCGCCATCCTGACCGGCGACTTCCTGTTCGCGCACGCCTCGCGGCTGGTCGCCGACCTCGGCACCGACGCGGCCCGGATCATCGCCGAGACCTTCGGCGAGCTGGTCACCGGACAGATGCGCGAGACGGTCGGCCCGGCCGACGGTGACGACGCGGTCGAGCACTACCTCACGGTCATCGCGCAGAAGACCGGTTCGCTGATCGCGACCTCCGGCCGGTTCGGCGGGATGATGTCGGGCGCGCCCGACCACTACATCGACGCGCTTCGCCGCTTCGGCGACATCATCGGGACGGCGTTCCAGATCTCCGACGACGTCATCGACATCGCGTCCGCTTCCGACGAGCTCGGCAAGGCGCAGGGCACAGACCTGCGCGAAGGGGTCCGGACGCTTCCGATGCTGTACGCGCTGGCCGACCCGGCCACCGACCCGCGCCTGGTCGAGCTGCTGTCCGGTCCGATCTCCGACGACAAGCTCGTCGCCGAGGCCCTTGGCCTGCTGCGGGCCTCCTCCGGACTCGAACGCGCACGCGAAACTCTTTCCGACTACGCTCGTCGGGCGCGTGCCGAGCTCGCGGCGCTGCCCGCGTCGCCCGCCCGGGACGCCTGCGAATCGGTCGCCGACTACCTGGTCGCGCGAACGCATTGACAAAGGGCAGGTTAGATGTCCATTTTCGGACAGGTTTGGCTGTGGAGTCTGCTGGCGTTCGTCGTCGGCGCGCTGCTCACCTGGCTGGTGCTGGTGATCCCGGCGCGCAAGCGCATCCGTGAGCTCGAAAGCTCGCTGGCCACCGCGCACGCCGAGACGTCCCGGCTGCCCGCCGGGGTGAGCCTCGGCGCGGGTGCCGCGGCCGTCGCCGGCGGGACCGCGTACCTCACGAAGCCGTCGCACGACGATCTGGACGAGGAGTTCGCGGCGGCCGAGGAGCCGAAGCCCGCGTATCCCGAGACGCTCACCGAGCAGGAGCCCGCCCAGCAATGGACGGAACCCGCGCCGGAGCCCGTTCAGGACGTCGTCGAGGAGCCGGAACCCCCGGCCCCGACGCAGACCTTCGAGCCCGAAGAAGAGTACGAAGCCGAGTACCGCACCGCGGCGGACACCGTTCTGGAGCCGGAGCCGGAGCCCGACCCGGAGCCCGCGGCCGAGCGGACGCAGTTCATCCCGGCGGCGTTGCCGGAGCCGGAACCCGAGCCCGAGCCGGAGAACCCGTACGCCGCCGCGGCGACCGAGTACCTCCAGCCCGCGTCGACTCTGGACGTCGAGCCGGAGCCGGAACCCGAACCCCAGCCGCCGTTGCCGGGCGAAGGGCCGTACCGGTCGCGGCTGGAGATGCAGCTGGACCCCGAAGGCGCCGAGACGCAGCCGGAGCCGGTGTCGCTGTTCAGCCCCGCGTCGCGCGTCGAGACGGAGCAGGCGCCCGTCGAGACCAACTGGTTCGAGCGCGAAGAAGAGCTGCACGATCCGCCCGCCTACGCCTTCGGGTCGGACGAAGAAGCGAAGGCCGGTCTCCTCGACTCGGAGCCCGAGACGCCCGCCGAAGCCACTCAGGTGCTGCCCAAGCGCACGCCGCGCGGCGCGGTCCGCGGCGGGTTCGAGCCGCCTCAGCCGATCCAGCCGTCGATGCGGGCGATCGAACGTCGTGAGCCGGAGCTGTCCGGTGGGCAGAGCGGTTCGCTGTTCGAGCCGGCCGTCCAGCCGGGCGACGCGATGCCGGCGCCGGAGCCCCCGCCCGCGCGGCAGGTCTCCGCTCCGGTGGCCGAGTCCGTCCCGCCCGGCCCGTTCGGTCCCGGTTCGGCGATGCCGCGGCCGGGTGGTGGCCGCCCGGCCGACGACTTCGCGGTCAAGGCCAGCGTGACGGCTCTGCGGTACTGCACGGAGGACTCGCAGCAGTTCCCGAAGATGGTCGCCGAGGTCTGGTTCCGTACGGCCGCCGACGCGGAGCGCGTGGGCTTCCGGCCCCTCATTTGAGCGCGCGCTGACGGAAACGCGCCGAAGGGGCGCCGTTCGCACTGAACGTCTAGTTCAGTGTGAAGGCGCCCCTTCATCGCGTTTCCGTGGGCCTCCGGCCCGAAAGAGGGCGCGCGCTGTGCGGACGGCTCGTCGCGCTGACGCGCTACCGAGCCGTCAGTCTGCCGGTCGGGTTCCAAGCGCGTGAAGGCCCCCTTCCCTCGGCTCAGCCGAGGGAAGGGGGCCTTCACGCGCTTCACCTAAACGACGGTCC
>Ga0307518_10001374_pt1 | contig 18085 bp, 17 predicted proteins | sample 25_EM_MG_FD_203889 | JGI IMG/M metagenome (GOLD analysis project Ga0307518, IMG submission 203889) | Populus trichocarpa ectomycorrhiza microbial communities from riparian zone in the Pacific Northwest, United States - 25_EM | ecosystem: Host-associated > Plants > Roots > Unclassified | place...
AGTGCCAATGCATCTCCCACTCATTTGTGTCAGTGCCATTGTATCTCCTGCACAGTTATGCCAATATTGCACATTCCACTCACTTGTGTCAGTGTGATTGACTCTCCTGGCATTGACACAAATGAGTCGGAGATGCAATGGCACTGACACAAATGAGCACTGATACAAATGAGCGGGAGATGCAATGGCACTGACACAACTGGGTGGAATGTGCAATGGTACTGATACAAATGAGTGGGAGATGCAATGGCACTGACACAAATGAGCGGGAGATGCATTGGCACTGACACTAATGAGCGGGAGATGCATTGGCAGTGACACAAATGAGCGGGAGATGCATTGGCACTGATACAAATGAGCGGGAGATGCATTGGCACTGACACAACTGGGCGGAATGTGCATTGGTACTGATACAAATGAGTGGGAGATGCATTGGCACTGACACAACTGGGTGGAATGTGCAATGGTACTGATACAAATGAGTGGGAGATGCATTGGCACTGATACAAATGAGCGGGAGATGCAATGGCACTGATACAAATGAGCAGGAGATGCATTGGCACTGATACAAATGAGCGGGAGATGCAATGGCACTGACACAACTGGGTGGAATGTGCAATGGTACTGATACAAATGAGTGGGAGATGCAATGGCACTGACACAAATGAGTGGGAGATGCAATGGCACTGACACAACTGGGTGGAATGTGCAATGGTACTGATACAAATGAGTGGGAGATGCATTGGCACTGACACAAATGAGCGGGAGATGCAATGGCACTGACACAACTGGGCGGAATGTGCAATGGTACTGACACAACTGGGTGGAATGTGCAATGGTACTGATACAAATGAGTGGGAGATGCAATGGCACTGACACAAATGAGCGGGAGATGCAATGGCACTGACACAAATGAGCGGGAGATGCATTGGCACTGACACAAATGAGTGGGAGATGCATTGGCACTGACACAACTGGGTGGAATGTGCAATGGTACTGATACAAATGAGTGGGAGATGCAATGGCACTGACACAAATGAGCGGGAGATGCATTGGCACTGACACAAATGAGCGGGAGATGCAATGGTACCGATACAAATGAGTGGGAGATGCAATGGCACTGACACAAATGAGCGGGAGATGCAATGGCACTGACACAACTGGGTGGAATGTGCAATGGTACTGATACAAATGAGTGGGAGATGCAATGGCACTGACACAAATGAGCGGGAGATGCATTGGCACTGATACAAATGAGCAGGAGATGCATTGGCACTGATACAAATGAGCGGGAGATGCATTGGCACTGACACAAATGAGCGGGAGATGCATTGGCACTGACACAACTGGGCGGAATGTGCAATGGTACTGATACAAATGATTGGGAGATGCAATGGCACTGACACAACTGAGCGGAATGTGCAATGGCACTGACACAAATGAGCGGGAGATGCATTGGCACTGATACAAATGAGCGGGAGATGCAATGGCACTGACACAAATGAGCGGGAGATGCATTGGCACTGACACAAATGAGCGGGAGATGCATTGGCACTGATACAAATGAGCGGGAGATGCATTGGCACTGATACAAATGAGCGGGAGATGCATTGGCACTGACACAACTGGGCGGAATGTGCAATGGTACTGATACAAATGAGCGGGAGATGCAATGGCACTGATACAAATGAGCGGGAGATGCAATGGCACTGACACAACTGGGTGGAATGTGCAATGGTACTGATACAAATGAGTGGGAGATGCAATGGCACTGACACAAATGAGCGGGAGATGCATTGGCACTGACACAAATGAGCGGGAGATGCATTGGCACTGACACAAATGAGCGGGAGATGCATTGGCACTGACACAAATGAGCGGGAGATGCAATGGCACTGACACAAATGAGTGGGAGATGCATTGGCACGGACACAAATGAGCGGGAGATGCAATGGTACCGATACAAATGAGTGGGAGATGCAATGGCACTGACACAAATGAGCGGGAGATGCATTGGCACTGACACAAATGAGTGGGAGATGCAATGGCACTGACACAACTGAGCGGAATGTGCAATGGCACTGACACAAATGAGCGGGAGATGCATTGGCACTGACACAAATGAGCGGGAGATGCAATGGCACTGACACAAATGAGCGGGAGATGCATTGGCACTGAAACAAGTGAGCAGGACACATAATGGCACTAACACATGTGGGATTGTGGATGCAATCAAACTTAAACAAAAAAAACACAGTGTGATCTCTGTATTCACCGCTTGGTGGGCATTGATCGGGCACTCACCTTTGAGTGAGCGCCCACTGAGTGCCTGATGAGTGGGCAATTACTTTTCTCATTCACAAAAGTTTGAGTTTTCATGTGTGCAAAATGTGAATTTAAATTTGAAACTTTGCAGGCTTCACAAGATATTTTATTTTCTTAGTCCTTTTTGCAGTGATGAAATTTGAGATTTTCATTTGATCGAAAGGGCCTTGCAAAATTTCAAATGATAAATAGGCTTTCATCTGCAATAAAGTTTCTTATTTATTTCCCATTTTATTAAGGATTACATGCCAAACTACAGGTCTTATTTTGTGCAAGATTTTATCCACTATGACAGTTTCAAATTTTATTGGCAATAAAATGTGAAAACAAAATTTAAAACTGTCATTTGTCATTTTTATTGCACTATAAACGGCCAGAAAATGTTGAAATCCCCGGTGTGTCAATAGGTGCAGTGACAGATGATGACCCTACTGAGATCCTACTATTGCTTACCAGATACTTGGCCTCCCTGGATACTTGGCTGTCACAAAATGTCACAGAAAGTAATGTATTGTCATCCTAGAATTTTGAAGTCTGCACAGTGCACTAGGATAGAGGTCAAATTCATGTTTTATCTGGCATAGGTACTAGCAAACATAAATCAGTTTGTATTATTGTGTTGCAGTAAGAAGTAATGTGATGCTAGATATCGTGCAGTATTGAATGAGTGACTATTAGGTTGATGCAAAGATATAAGGAGGCTGTGGTATGTGGGTGGGAAGGTAGAGCCATTTGTGATACATATGGAGGAGGGTGAGTGATGTGTGGCACTGGGCACCTGTGAAAATAACTGGGGTAGCTGCTCACTACCATTTGGAATGAAAGGTTGAGCATAAATAGTTGATGGCCTTGCATGACTTGGACCAGCTTACTGGGTTTGACTCAGTGTCGTGCTGGAGTGGAGTGTGGCATGTTTGCTGCATGGTGGGCTTCTCCAAACAGTGTGGAAAGTTGGGGATTCAGAGCAAGAGTGGGATTTTTGGCCATTTGTGCCTTGATGTTCTTCAAGAGAGTTGTGGTTGTGTCCTCAGTGGGCTTGACAGTGATTTGAAAAGCACATGTGAAAATTGTAAGCTGAGCACATAGCTTGAATTCAGTCTGCACTTGAATTCATGCTCCACTTCAGCTGTACTCAGCATGGCCATCACAGCATCAGCAGACCAACCCTCTCCTGGACAGTGTTGGAGTTATAAACAGACTGTTATGGTTTGTTTACATACTTACATAAGCATAAAGTGCACTATACAGTAGAGCCTAGTACCATAGTTCCCTCAGTAGCTTGCCAGACTACTATTGAGGGTGAGTACCATTCCTACTAACCACTGTCCTACTTACTGATACCTTGTAGTTACACTATAGGTACATACTAATATACAGTAGCTTGCCAGACTACTAAGGTTACACTACAGATCTCCTCCTTCTCTCTTCCTTTAGGCTAGACCTTCCCTGTGCAGACCACCACCTTTCTATAGACAGTACTGGACAGTACTGGCCAGTTACCCCAGAGCCCCAGCTACTCCTAGCAAGGTACCTAACTGGCTAGCACTGTCCAGACTGTCCCAGTACTTGTTCCAGGCTGGTCCAGCTGTCCCAGACTGTCCTAGTAGTACTATCAACAGCATCCATATTACCTTTACTGCCTGTACTTAGAACTTTTCGAGCACTCAATTCATTCAATGTTAAGCTTAACCACTTTATATCAATTCAATAAACTACAGAACAAAGATTAAATATTATATATACTGGGGTGGTTGTCATCGTTGTCGATGGCCACAATGGTGGGGGAATAGTGGCGGCGACTGCATCGAGGTGGTCGTCGTTGTCATCACTGGTGATGCATCAATGATGCAGGTGGTGGGGTCGTCACCGTCGTTGTCGCTGCTGGTGGGGTGGTCCTCGTTGCGTTGTCAATGCTGCTGGTGGGGTGGTAGTGGTCATTGGTGGTAGCCTCATCAACGTTGGTGGTGGTGGCTGTGTCATCGTCGTCGATGACAGTGGTGGTGGTCATGTCATTGACATTGGTAGTGGTGGCCATGTCGTTGTCAATGCTGGTGGTGGTGGCTGTCCAGTGGTGGTCGATGCGTGGTGTGATGGTGGTGGAAGATGGGAGAGATGGAAGAGAATGAGAGTCTTAGAGAAATCTTTTGAAGTTTATGTGTGTGCACATGTTTGTGTAGATGATTATATCAGCATACTGAACTACCAATATTTCTTAATAGTATTTACCACACTACACACACCTCCATCAGAAAAACAACCCTTTGCTCTGTAGGGTCTGTACAGCTAACTACAGAAAATTACAGAAAGGTACCCAGTAATACAGAGCTGTACAGAAAATGGACAAAAAAACTGGCCTATAAACCTTGCCTAAAAGTTTCACTGAACCTTCTTTGTATCAAAAATAAGCCTTTTATATACCGGGTTTGAGTATAGAAACTGAATTACTCATGTGACATGTCAAAACTTGGGGTGGGAAAAGTGCTGTTTTGCTGATGTCGCATCACCACCACCAGCGTCATCAATGCGGCCACCATCAGTGATGATGACAATGACCCAACCACAGAAGACGGATGATGGCGACGGCACCGACCACCACCAGTGTCGTCGACCAGATGATGACGATGACGGCTAGGCCACCACCACCAGCGTCGACACCAATGCAACGACAATGACGACCCCACCACCAATGTCGTCAACGTGGCCACCAACAACAACAACAACGACTTCCCCTCCCCGCCACCATCCCCAGCGTTGATGGCAACAATGTGACAACCCACATCCCCCACGTCGTCGACGTGGCCACTGATGACGACGGCAATGATGCGACCACCCCCATCCCCAGTGTCATCCAATGATGATGCCCACCCCAATGCCCACCTCCCCCCCAGCCACAGCAACACTGACCACTGCACCAGCTGCAGCATCAGCGCTCACCCTCCCTGCGTTCCACAGCACCCCCTGCTGTATGAATATATTTAATTATTTATGATGTATTCTATAGATATAATATACTTTTTTTTATACTCTACTGAATACTTGAGGAATCAAGGACCAGGAACCAGACTGGCACAGAGTCGGACAGGCTGGGCAGCCAGCTAAGCGCTGTCAAGTGCTGTCAGCTCAGCTAACCATTAGGGTTGGTTTGCTGATTGGCAGCATGATTTCTACTTGTTGTCATGCTGTTTTTTCTATCTCAACAAATACTCCATAGATTCATGTCATTCAACTTCGTGGGGTTTAAGAGTGCATTTATCATGAATTGTGACTGTACATAAACTTTATTACTAGGGAAATAGTTTGGTTTTTAGAAATTGGCCAAGTATCCGGGGAGGCCAAGTATCTGGTAGGTGATAGTATGTACTATGCCTCTGCCAGTCATATAAGTGTGTAAGCTGAAGTGATGTCCACAAAGCAGTTGCAGGTTGGGCTTGATGACCCATAGTTACTCCACCAAGAAGTATCATGTGTTGACTCATGGTTCCTGCTCTCTGGCCTCTGCTTCCAATATTAGGGGAATTCAGCAGCTGGTTTTCATGAGTGGTTTTGGAGTGGTTTTGGATGTTGAATACCCTAACTACATAGTGGAACTGCGACTCCAACTCACCTGTGTTGAAATTCCTGGTCCCTACAGTACTGTTCCCCTTTATTCTTAGTATGGACATGCTGAGCATTCCTTACATAATCATGGTCGTTCCTCATAGGATGTTTTTCTTTCGTTTTGTACCTCAGTCTCTGTTTGCACAGAAGTACTGAGGTAAGTCTATCCTACACACTCTTTTACTATCATACTGACCCATGTAGTCTGTTCTGACTCTTGTCTAGGTTAGTTAAATAGAGTCTCTGTTTGCACAGAAGTACTGAGTCTGTTCTGACTCTTGTCTAGTGTCAAGCTGCGCCAGTTCACCTCACAAAAGGTTATGAGCCCTGAGCTCTTACAACACTAGACAATATAGTACTACAACTCCCACACAATGTCTGCTCCCAGTACCTCAGCCTCCACAGCTGGAAAATCTTCAAAGTCTGCAACCACACTTTCTACAGTGTCGAACAAGGCCACATCTGGCTTGAGTCATTTATACAACATTCCTTCTCTTGATAATGATGGGACAAATTTTCACATGTGGAAATTTTGTGTCCAAACAGTCCTAGGTGTCCGACACCTTTGGTCAGTTGTCAGTGGAGAAGATCCGAAACCAGACGCAGCCACGCAGCCAGACAAATTTGAGGAATGGCTTGCGAAGGACAAAGAGGCTCATGCCCAACTAACGCTCACACTGAAGGACAAACCCCTCAGCAGAGTTCTTTATTCCACGACATCTGCCGAAGTCTGGAAAAAGCTCAGTGAGCAATATGAAGGCCGTGGAAAACAATTCATTGTGTACCTTATAAGCAAACTTTTTTGGAGCACGCTCTTGGACAACACTGCCATGGAATCCCAACTAAACTCGATGCGGCAGAAAACCAATGTCTTAAAAATGATTGGCCAGCTGCTCGATGACTCACTCATAGTTATTGCCATGGTCATATCCCTTCCAACGTCCTATTCAACCCTCTGCACCATCTTAATGGCCACAGATGACAAACTCACGATGGACATGGTTATAAATCAAGTTCTCATTGAAGAGAGGTCACGGAAATCGCTGGGGCAAACAGCCCTCAGTGCGAAGGCAACGAGCCAGACCAAAGGGAAGGGAAAAGCCAAATCTGGTAAAAAGGGTCAGAAGAAGAAGGGCACCTGTACCTACTGCTTGAAGGACGGCCATATGGAAGATGTCTGCTATAAGAAAAAGCGCGACATAGCCGCGAAGGATGGAACAGACAAGTCAAAAGAAAAGCCTAAGGAGGAAAAGACTGAGTTAGCAGCTCGTGTCGCACAGGTGGATGGAAACTCACCTCTGCCTCTCCATCTGTTTGTCGCTCAAAACCAGACAGACAAGGCCACTGCTTGTGACTGGATCATAGATTCAGGTGCATCAGCCCACATGTCGTGCCAGCGCAAGTGGTTCACGACATATTGTCAGCTTGTACCATTCCAATCCGTCACTGTTGGAAATGGAATGTCCATCCCTGCGGTGGGTATAGGACGTATCCATGTCAACCTTAAACTGGATGGTGGACACACGTCAACTACTGTTATACGTGACATCTACTACGTGCCCAATCTTGACAGGAATCTTCTTTCTGTCTCGTATTTAGCCAAATTCAATCTTGAAGTCACTTTTGGCCACGACTCCTGTCGAATCCTAGACGGAAATCAAATGGTGGGCAAAGGCTACAAATGGAACTCACTGTACCTGCTAGCTGCAACACCTTCTCTCGAAGACCAAACGACCTATGTAGTTCATAGTCCCTTGACCTCTCTCAACCCCAAACTTCCCCTTTCAGCTCTCACATCTTGAAAGACATTGTTGGAAGCAAACCTTGATGTCTGGCACCAACGACTTGGACATGTGAATGTTCAATCCATTTTGAAATTACTGAAGAAAGGAATGGTTGATGGAATAGTCATCAGCAACTCGAAGGAACTGCACAAAGACCAGTGCATACCTTGCCTTGAAGGGAAACAGCACCACGCTATGATTCCCTCTGAATCCAATGTCGAAAGCCCAAGGGTACTACACAGGATGTACTTGGATGTCTGTGGACCCATGGAAACAACAACGTGGAAAGGCTACTGTTACTTTGTTACCTTCATTGACAGCTACTCGCACTGTCTTGTTGTCAAGCTAATAAAGTTAAAAAGCAAAGTGCCTAAGCTTACCAAAGAATACCTTGAGTGAGCGGAGGCAGAGACTGGCGAATGCACAAACTATTTTTGCAGAAATGGAGGTGGAGAGTACAGATCAACAGCCCTACAGGACTACTTTAAGTCGAAGGGCATTCATCACGAAATGACAAACGCGTACACACCACACGAGAACAGAGTCTCTGAGTGAATGAATCGCATGCTTGTTGAAATGGCTCGTGCTATGCTGAGTGACACTGGGCTCCCTAACGCCTACTGGGGGGACACAATCATCTATGCTATGCATGTCCTAAATCGCATCCCTACCCGCGCTATCGCTGAGAGTCTAACACTGCATGAAGCATTCACTGGAAACAAGCTGTCAGTTGTGCATTTGAGAATATTTGGATGCAAAGCACACATTCATGTACCTGATGAAAAACAGTGCAAGCTCAATGCTAAGTCCATCGAATGCATCTTCTTGGGCTTCGCAGAGAATCGCAAGGCATATTGTTGAAGTTGCATGTGCACCCGGCGTAAACCATCGACGAAGTGTGCACAAGACTGCGACCCATATTAGTGTAGACTTAGTAATAGTCCTCTTTAGAGTAGATGTTACATGTCACACATCACGCATCACAATGTTTGTTGTATATAAACAGCATTCATCACTTATATAATATAACCGCTCTTGACCAGCTACCGCTATCATCTCAGGTTGTGTACTCCACCCAACAGGTGAGTTGGAGTAGCAGTTCCTCTATGTATATAGGTATTGCTTCAACAGGTTATGAGCCCTGTGAGCGCACTGTGTGCAGCAATGCACCAGACCGCGCTCCAGCTCCCTGAGCATTGCTTTAACTAGCTTGATGCTGTGGAGGACAGTGAGCTCCTAGTGAGCCCCTGCACAGCCACAAGGCAAAGTTCATTGATGATTTGCACCAGTCAGTGAGCTCCTTAGTTGAGCACCTGCACAAGCGAAGTTCATCGATGACTTGTGCTGGCTGACCCTAGTCATGAGTTAGCTGTTGACAGAAGTGCTTTCACTAGCACTCAGGTGTTTCTTCTTTTCTTGTCTGTCCGTTGTCGCATTCACTTGCTGACTCCATTGACCTAACAGAATTCACCATGTCCAGCGCTCTTGACAAAATGGTCCCTGTGTTCACTGGCTCCAACTGGCAGCAGTGGCACACATCTATGCAGGCCTACCTTCGGGCACAAGGCCAGTGGTTTGTCTATTCAACTACTCAGCCCACCGACGGTCACGATGACTGAAACAACTGGGACGACAACACCAAGAGAGTGCTCGGTAATATTACCTTGCGCCTCGCTCCCTCCATCCAGGTTGCCATTGCTGACCTTACCACCATTAAGGATGTCTGGGACTACCTCAAGAAGAGCTTCGGTGCCCCCAGTATCAGTTCTGCCTATGCTGAGCTTAGCAAGCTCCTTTCAACTACCATTCCTGCTGGCTCCCATCCCACTCCTGTGATAACTAAGATGCTGAGCCACTTCACTTATCTCAAAGACACTGGCTTCGATTTCCCTGCCCCCGTGCAGACGATGATCATTCTTTGCAAGCTCCCTCCTACTATGGAGGTCGTAGCTCAGATTCTCAGTCAAACGTTGCCGGATGAGATCAAAAACTTGAAGCTGGAAGGTATTGTCAAGGCCACCACGCTCTCTTTTGAGCAGAAAGGCGCTACTCGTGGTGGTGGTAAGGGCCCTCAGGCCAACAAGCTTAGCGCTGTAAAGCACAAGCCAGCTGACCCCAAATTCGCCCAGCAGCAGCAGCAGCAAGGCGGGTCTAATGGCGGTGCAAGCAGAAATGCTCCTGCCCAAGGACAGGGAGGCTGCACTCGCTGAGGTGGCAAAAAGGCTCGTGCTTGTCATGAAGCTGCCCAGCAGGCTGATTTCACCACCTACATCCACTACAATGGACCTGAGCCTACTGTCGACCCTCGCACCCTGGCCCACACCCCCAGTGCTACCAACTTCAGCCCCCCCACATTCAATAATACTATTAAGGCCTTTGACTTGGTGCACTACTTGGGGGTAGAGCCCTCCTGCCAAACCATCTGCACCCTCGATCATATCGTGTCGACGGCCAGTGCGAGCCTGGACCAGCCTGAGGCCGGTCCGTCGTCGCTGAAGCGCCCTTGTCTTGAGGAGCGCATCACAATGTACAAGGAGGATGCCATCTCCCTTGGGGATGATGAACCTATTGCTCACGAGCCTTTCACCAACAATGAGTTTGATGAAATCGACACAATGGTCCTCGATCGCTACAATGCGACGTCGATGGCAATGGATGTGGAGGCCAGCCTCTTTAGGCAAGTACCTTCTGCACACATGCTGACCAATGCTGACACACTCCCTTTACATGTGCACTACACGCCATCACTGTATATAGCGAGTAGTATCTATAATATGTCATGTCATTGCTCAAGAAATGCATATACTTGTTCGTGCTCAGACTCATGTGTTGCTTGTAAGGGAAAAATGGTTGATGATAGTGAACTATCTGGTGCCTTCTGGCTACTAGACTCAGGCGCATCCCACCATTTTACCAGTGACATAGGTGATTTCGCCTCCTATAATGAGCTAAAAAGAGCACACTATGCCAAAACGGCTAATGGTGTAGCACTAATTGCTGGCATTGGCACGGTCTTACTCTGGTGCCTAGACCACAACTCTGGGGATGAGAAAGTTGTTACACTCACCCAAGTGCTCCATATGCCAGGCACTACTGCATGCCTTATTTCCATGGGTGTAATGCTCCAGTGTAACTATAGAGTCACTGGCGATAAGCGAGGCATTAGCCTTATTGGCAAAGCCGACCGCCTATGGTTTGGGCCAGACCCAGAGGATGACCGCAATGTTATCTTTGGGATTAGATCTATCCCGATAATTAGATCTAATTATATCGCCTCCGTGAGCAAAGTCAATTATGACATTATGCACCGGAGATTTGGGCACCCCTCTAAGGAAGTCCTCCGACATGTGCAAAAGCATACACAGCACTTCCCAGAGATTCACTTTCCTACTGAGGATTGTGTTTGCCCTGGATGTGCTCTTGGCAAGATGCCCAATCGAGCTTTCCCAGAGAACGAAAGACATGCTTCCAAGCCCTTCAAGCTGGTGCACTCTGACCTGAAATCCTTCCCAGTTATGTCGTACCAGAAGTTTAAATATGTTATCACCTTCTACAATGATTTCACCTCTCATGCCTGGACTATGCCTCTTCACTCCAAAGCTGCAGCAATTATGGCTGCCAAAGATTTCCTTGAAATGGTGCGCGTCCAACATAATGCACACGTCGTTGGCTGGATGTCCAATGCTGGCGGAGAGTATAAATCTGATCTCTTTGATCGAGCACTCCTTGAGAAAGGAATCAAAATTTACCAAAGTGCTCCACAAACTCCCATGCAGAATGGCCACGCTGAGCATTTAGGGCGCACTCTCATGGATAAAGCTGAGTCTATGAGGCATCAAGCCTGCATTCCTGACTCCTGGTGGGAATTTGCGTTCGCTCACACAACCCACATCTATAACCGTACACTGGTAGCTCGCCTCCGATGGCGCACCCCCCATGAAATGCTTAAGAGGGAGATGCCTAACATCGACCACCTTCGTGTGTTTGGCTGTGGAGCCTTTGTCTACCTCCCAGCCACGGCTAAAGCAAATAAGATGGCTCCCAAGTCGGAGCTAATGACTTACATTGGTGTTGCCCTTGGCAATGAGCGCAACTTCTTGTTTATGTACTCCACCAATGCAGTGTTTACCGCTGCCCACACCGTCTTTGATGAGCATCATTTCCCTCGCTGCCCTAAAAACAGGCGCGAACCTCTCGAGAACCCTTTTGGAAGGGCAAATCCAAAACCTACCACTGATTGACCAGGGAATCCCCCTGATGATATTGACAGTGATGACAATGTGGAACACGACCATGGCTACCCACATCCCCAAGCACAGGATGACGATCCAAAGTGCGAGGAACCTGAGGCTCCTGAGGAAGAGCCTAATCAAATAAATCCTCCCCATACGCCATCTCCAGTGCCTCCACTGGCACCGAGAACGCCTTCACCGGTGAGAAATCTGCCACCTCTGGCACTGCAGCGCCCTGGCTGAGCTGAACGCTGCCAAAATGTGCCACGCCCTCCTGCAGTTAATATACCTGCCTGCCCCCAACGTGAACGTAGAGCGCCATTGCGCCCCGGTAATGTGTACTATGGTGAGCGGCGACATCCCATTGAGCAACTCCAGGATATCGAAAGTGCCTCACAATGGCGAGAAACAGTGGGTGAGGCCTCTAGGCCCCCACAACCAGACACACCAGACCATGTTCCTGGTGGTTTCCCCGACACCTCTGCAACACCCAGTGAGGAAGATGTGCAAAAGATGTGCGAGGAAGGGGGAGCAAACCTAGTCTGCTTCCTGATGGGCAAAGCCCTCACAACCCGCGAGCCTCAATATGAGAGTGTCCGCAACTGGTCCTATAAGGACATTGCTTGCTTACCCCAACCTGAGCAGAAACTCTGGCGACTTGCTTGCCAAGAAGAGCTCAACATGCTGTGAAAGCGCAAAGTCTTTGAGCTAGTTGACCGTCTCCGAGACCAGAAGGTCATTAAGAATCAATGGGTCTTCAATGTGAAGTCGGATGGCTGCAAGAAAGCCCGCTTAGTTGCGAAAGGCTTCTCCCAGGTCGAGGGATTAGATTTTGACCAGGTCTTCTCACCAGTTGTGCACTTTGAAACAGTGCGCCTCATGCTTGTGCTTGCTGCACTTGAGAATTGGTATATCACTGGACTCGACGTTCAGAGTGCCTACTTGTATGGCAAGCTCGATGAAGAGATCTATATGGAACAACCCAAAGGGTTTGCTGTTCCCGGGCAAGAGCGCAAAGTGCTCCGCCTTTGGTGTGCCCTCTATGGCCTTAAACAGGCTGGCCTAGCTTGGTGGCGCACACTCGATGAGTCTCTAAAAGAGCTCGGATTTGAGTGCCTTAAGTCTGAAGCAGGCATCTTCTTCTATAAGAAGAAAGGCACCAACATTGTCATCGGTATTATATACGTTGACAATGCACTATTCTGTGGCCCTAACAAGGCTGTTGTTGATGCCATCAAAGCGCAATTCATGCGCACATGGGAGTGCAGAGACCTTGGAGAACCTAATGAGTTCCTCCGAATGCGAATCACCCACAAAGGTCGTGCTATCCACTTGGATCAATGCGCGTACCTCCAAAAGGTTGTCGAATGCTGTGGCATGCTCAATGCAAAGTCCGCAAGCACCCCACTGCCAGCTGGCTACTATGCCACCAAGAACACAGAGCCTGTTAATGCAGAACTCTGCTCCCATTTCCAGATGGTAATAGGGTCCCTTCTATACCTTATGTTAGGCACCAGGCCCGACATTGCCTTTGCAGTCACCCATCTCTTGTGCCATGCTGTGAACCCACACTGCAAGCATTTCCCAATGTTTCATGAAAAAACATTGTAAAAAAATACAAGAAAGAGATACTCTTTTATTTACAATTTTGTTCAACAAAAAAGACAAATATCATACAGCATTATTTTTGTCATTTTTGTGTCAAAACATGATTTGAGATCATTTCTTATGTTGAGAGTATAAAATATTTAACCTTTCTCTTTTGCCTGTCCCTTGAAAAAAAAAATAAAGAAATAACAATGTAAATTTTTCCACAGCAAGCATTGTCAATTTTCTGCAGTGAAAATTTGAATCAAAAGATACTCTATTCCACAAAAATAAATGTTTAGCAAATATGCTATATATTTTTGGTCATAACACTCTAGCCAGCCAATCAGTATCCAGGAACAATCATGTTTCTTGAAGAAAAATCTATTGTTTCTTTCAATATGTTTTTAGAAATAATATGGTATCTTATTTCTAATAAACCATGCTGAAATTCTTGCTGTGAGAAAAGTTACATTTTCTTTTCTTTATTTGTTTTTCAAGGAACAGGCAAAAGAAAAAGATTAAATTTTTTATAGTTCTAACATATGAAATGATCTCAAATGATGTTTTGGCAAAGAAAATGACAAAATGATGCTGTATGATATTTGTGTTTTTTGTTAAACAAAATTGTAAATAAAAGAGTATTTCTTTCTTCTATATTTTTATAATGTTTTGTCATAAAACATTGAGAAATGCTTGCAGTGCCATCTCAGGACCACCTGAACAAAGCGCTATATATCTGTTGCTACCTTATTGGGACGTCTACATACTCCCTCATATACAATGGTGGATCCAGTGCTGGACTGATTGCATGCACAGACTAAGATTGGGGATCAGACCCTACCTGAAGCTTGCAGATGGCTTGATCAGCTGGACTTCTCGTGTGCAGAAGACTATTGTGTACTCGTCCACTGGGGCTGAATACATGGCTTTGAGTGATTGCGCTCGCCAAGTTACCTGGATTTGAAGTTTGCTCGGTGAGCTCGGCTATAAGCTGAAAGCTATCCCAATTTGTGGTGATAATCAGAGGTCCATATTCATGGCATCCAACCCTGTAACGGAGCCTCGCTCCAAGCACATCGACATCCGCTACCACGGAATCTGCGAGTCAGTTGCAAAAGGTAATGTGGAACTATTCTTCATTGATGGTGCTGAGAATCCCGCCGATTTGCTCACCAAGAACTTACCATGCGAGAAATTCGTGAAGTTCAGAGCTCAACTAGGCTTACAGTTTCCCTCTGGCAGCATCTAGCGCCTTATTCGCTGAAGTGCTCTACGTGCAGCACAGCGAGGGGGAGTGTTGAAGTCGCACGTGCACCCGGCATAAACCGTCGACGAAGTGCGCACAAGACTGCGACCCATATTAGTGTAGACTTAGTAATAGTCCTCTTTAGAGTAGATGTTACATGTCACATGGCACGCGTCACAATGTTTGTTGTATATAAACAGCATTTATCACTTATATAATATAACAGCTCTTGACCAGCTACCGCTATCATCTCAGGTTGTGCACTCCACCCAACAGGTGAGTTGGAGTAGCAGTTCCTCTATGTATATAGGTATTGCTTCAACACATATATTTGTGTGCACCGTCTGAGCGGCCGCATTTTTGAGTCTTGAGATGTTGTTTTCAATGAAGGGAATGCTAGCGCCCCCTCCCACATCAAGATTGACGACCCAGGCCTAAACATTGAAGAAACAAAATGGTCAGCAGTTGGAACAACTCCTGAAGCTGTGGAAACGACCCCATACTCACCTGTTGGGGATGGGGAGTCAGCCAGCACCAACGAGGACTCGGATGGCAAATCTGTCGATGAGATACCTTCAGAAGGGGTCAATGACATCGAGAATGCATTGATACACGCACCTGTTTCATCTGATCACACTGGATTGTCTCCAGATGGTGTTTTGAGCTGCCAGATTGTGAGGATCGAAGTTCCTGTTGAACGGCAGGTTAGTAAGGGTCAACAGCATGCCAAACGGCGAGAATGTACCTTTGACGGATGTTCGAGCCATCCGTCTGCTCCACCATTGCCGTATCCGGTTCCTATCCCCACTCCAGCGGTGAGACGATCTTCTCACACCTGGAAAGCGCCGATCTGCGACAATGATCAGTGTTTCTTTGTCAATGCCTATGATAGGACCACCCTGGAAGAGGAAATTCAACTTAGGGATGGTGGAACGGACAACTTACCTCGTTGCATTGAGGGTGTTGATGAAGGAGGAGAGACAGATGCATGCGTAGATATGGTGGACTGTGACGAGTCACACTGCAACACCTCTAGACAGCGAACCACTCACCTACAGCGATGCTGTCAGTTGTCCAGATGCCAATCTATGGCTGGACACCATGGGAGTTGAACTAAATATGTTTAAAGAGATCGGCCTGTACCAGGAAGTCGAAGCACCGCACGATCGCAAGATAATTGACTCAAAATGGGTCTTTAAAATCAAGCACAGGCCAAACAGTGAAATTGACAAGTACAAGGCTCGCCTTGTCGCAAAAGGGTACACGCAAATAGAAGGACTTGATTATATGGATACATTCGTGCCCATCACAAAGTTCACTACTATTTGTTCCCTACTTGCACTCGCCACACAGCATGATCTCAAAGTACATCAAGTAGACGTCAAAGCTGCTTTTCTGAACGGTGAATTGGAGGAGGAGCTTTATCTCCGTCCTCCACCTGGCTTCCGCGATGACTCAAAGGTCATTTGGCGCTTACAGTGTGCCCTTTACGGTCTCAAACAAGCCTCGAAGGCATGGTACGACACGCTTCAAAAACCGTTTGAGTCCCTTGGATTCACGTGCAGCGAGGGTGACCACAGTTTTTTACAAGGATGAGAATGGCAATCTAGTAATCGTTGCTGTCTACATCAATGACAAACTAATTTTTTCAAAGAATCTTGATGCAATCAAATGCCTCAAGTCACAGCTGTTGAACCACTTCAAAATAACGGACTTAGGCAAAGCATAGTGGATCCTTGGCATGGAGGTCATCCACGACCGCCAACAAGGAACCATTACCTTGTCCCAATGCTGCTATGTTGAGATGATCTTAGGTCGTTTCAGCTTGAAGGACGGACAATCCATCTCCACCCCACTTGAGACCAATGTGAAGCTCGTCAAAATTGATGGCCCCAAAGTCAATGCTAAGACATATCAAAGTGTGCTCGGTGGACTCATGTACGCCATGCTGGCAATGTGCCCAGACCTGGCATATGTAGTGGGTGTGTTGAGCAAACATGCAACTTGCCCCGGACAGGTGCATTTTGCTGCATTGAAATGAGTTTATTGCTACCTATGTGGCATGACAGACACCCACCTCATTTACAGGAAGACATCGGAAATGTCCCTACTGGGCTATGTCGATGTGGACTGGGCTGGCGATGTCAATGATTGCCGCTCAATTTCTGGCTACACTTTTGTTACAGCTGGAGCAGCTATCAGCTGGTCATCGAAGAAGCAGCCATCCATCGCTCTCTCGAGCATGGAAGCTGAGTATATGGCTGCTGCTGCTGCTGCAAAGGAAGCCACCTGGCTAAAACTATTATTTTCGAAGATTGAGCCATCACTCTTGCACATGCCCGCCAAGCTATTAATTGACAATCAGTTGGTGATGTCTCTTGCAAAAAATGCCACTTTCCATGATCAGACAAAGCACATTGTGATTCATCATCATTACATCAGGGAGAAGGTAGACAAGGGAGAAATTGTTCTGGAGTACCTTCCAACTGCGGAGCAGGTTGCTGACGTACTCACGAAACCTCTCAGTTGAGAGAAACACATTCGTTTTATAGAAGGTATGGGTTTGATTATTTAAAAGGACTATCTCATCGAGTGGGTGTGTTAAATTCCCGGTCCCTACAGTACTGTTCCCCTTTATTCTTAGTATGGACATGCCAAGCATTCCTTACATAATCATGGTTGTTCCTCATAGGATGTTTTTCTTTCGTTTTGTATCTCAGTCTCTGTTTGCACAGAAGTACTGAGTCTGTTCTGACTCTTGTCTAGTGTCAAGCTGCACCAGTTCACCTCACAAAAACTGGGAGGACGATGCGACCACCACCAGCAACAACAATGCAGCCACCACCAGTGATAACCAGCTAGCGCTGGTGCCTGCCTTTGGCAGGCAGTGCTGGGCAATGCTTATCCTAGTTTGCTGGGCAATGCTTATCCTATTTTTGCCAGGCATAATAAGGATAAAACCACAATACCTTTCAGACATTCTTAAACATTTTCAACTTCAATCACAAAAAAAAATTAATGAACCAAATCAAACTTCTAAGCACTTCAGTAAATACAACATTTGTAGTCTTAGTATTATTCTGTCCATGTTGGTCACACCCAGCTTGGTGGCCAGCACTTTGTGCTTGTTGAGGTGAAGTTGGAGGGCAAAGTGATTGAATGAGAGAAATGTGTCCACAGGAGCAGGAAGAAGCTTAGCTAGGCTCAGATTAGACAGAAGTAGGTGCAAGTAGGAAGATTGTGTTCCCCAAGACTTTATTCAAGCCATATACTGTGTAGGATCTAGTATGGAGATGGGGATACCATGATTG
>Ga0307518_10001375_pt1 | contig 18082 bp, 22 predicted proteins | sample 25_EM_MG_FD_203889 | JGI IMG/M metagenome (GOLD analysis project Ga0307518, IMG submission 203889) | Populus trichocarpa ectomycorrhiza microbial communities from riparian zone in the Pacific Northwest, United States - 25_EM | ecosystem: Host-associated > Plants > Roots > Unclassified | place...
CCGACGGCCCGGCGCCCCCGCACGGCTCAGGCGTTGGTGCGGTCCTTCTCCCGCAGCCGGTTCACCACGAAGAGGGTCAGGGCGATCGCGACGGCGGCGATCACGAAGTACTGGAAGAACCCGGCGTATTCCTCGACCAGATGCCAGCTCTCCCCGAGGCCGTAGCCCGCCAGGACGAACACCGTGTTCCAGATCAGGCTGCCCAGCGTGGTCAGGGCCAGGAACCGCCAGAACGGCATGCGTTCGATTCCGGCGGGCAGGGAGATGAGACTGCGGAAGATCGGCACCATCCTGCCGAAGAACACCGCCTTGGTGCCGTGTTTCTGGAACCAGGCTTCGGTCTTGTCGAAGTCGGAGGTCTTGACCAGCGGGATCTTCGCCATCCAGCGGCGGGTGCGGTCGCGGCCCAGCAGCAGGCCGAGGTAGTACACGATGATCGCGCCCGCGACCGAGCCGAACGTCGTCCACACCAGTGCCTCCACCAGCGTGAACGTGCCCTGGCTGGCGGAGAACCCGGCGAGCGGGAGCACGAGCTCGCTGGGGATCGGCGGGAAGAGGTTGTCCAGGCCGACGATGATCGCGGCTCCAGGACCGCCCAGCGAGTCCATCAGTGACACCGCCCAGCCGGCGAGTCCTCCCATCGGTTCACTGGCGGTTTGGGCGAGGAGGAGGTTCATGGCGGCCTTTCGTGGTCGTCTGCGGATATCAACGAACGTACGAATCGACCGGGTTCCGCACACTGGGGTGAAGCGGCACAAATCACTGAGGAAAACCGCAGTACCGATCGTCGGCCACCCCGCTAACCTGGCGTTATGCCCGTTCCGGCAGCGATGCGCCGCTATCTGCGCAAAGCACTCCGCGGCGCACTCGGTCTGGCCATCGGCGCCATGACCGCTGTCGCGGAGTTCTTCTACGTGCTCTTCGGCGGAATCGCGCTCGCGGTCCCCGCGCTGCGGCCGCCCGTCTTCGCCGGTGCGCGCGCACTGTCCGAAGTGGAACGACGACGGTTGCACAAGTACTTCGGCGAAGAGAACGCGACGAACTACACCGATCGCCGCGCGATGGCCTATCTCGTCCCGCGGTGCCTCATCGGCCTGCTCTGCGCCGCGATCTTCATCCTGATCCTGTTGGGTGCCGGATCCGGGGTGATCATCGCCGCCCAGCTCTTCGAGGGGCAGTCACCCGGAGGAGGAGCGCCGGCCGACTGGTACGACCCGCTCACCACCGCCCTCTTCGGCGGGTTGCTCGTATTCCTTTCCTTGCAAGGGCTCATCGGAGCCGCGACGCTGGACGCCAGGCTGGCGAAGCGCTTTTTCGGTCCCAGCAAAAGCGAACAGTTGCGCCGGCGGCTCTCCGAAGTGACGACCAGCCGGGCCGAAGTGGTCGAGGCGGTCAACGGTGAGCGCCGCCGGATCGAACGCGACCTGCACGACGGCGTCCAGCAGCGGCTCGTCGCGCTGGGTATGCTGCTCGGCCGGGCGCGTCGCGCGACCGACCCGGAGCACGCGGCGGATCTGCTCCGGCAAGCGCACGAGGAATCACAGCGTGCCCTGGTGGACCTGCGAGAGGTTTCGTGGCGGGTGTATCCGATCGCACTGGACGCGGACGGGCTGCATCCCGCGTTGGAGGCGCTCGCGGAACGCGCGGGCATCCCGGTCCACCTGCGGGTGGACCTGCCGGAACGGCCACCGGCGGCCATCGAGACCGTCGTCTACTTCGTCGCGTCCGAGGCGGTCACCAATACGATCAAGCACGCCGCGGCGACGCGGATCGACATCGAAGCGGAGCGGGACGGGGGCAAGGTGCGGGTGCGGATCACCGATGACGGCACGGGCGGGGCGAGGGAGTCGGGCGGCGGCCTTTCCGGCCTCGCGAGGCGTGTCGCGGCGGCGGACGGGCGGTTCACTGTGGACAGTCCGCTCGGCGGCCCGACCGTGGTGACCGCGGTGCTGCCGTGCGAGTGATCCTCGCGGAGGACTCGACCCTCCTGCGCGAGGGGCTGGTCCGGCTGCTGGTCGAAGAAGGACACGAGGTCGTGGCGTCGGTCGGCGACGGCGACGCGCTCCTCTCGACGACGGCCGCCTACCAGCCGGACGTGATCGTCACGGACGTCCGCATGCCGCCTACTCACACCGACGAGGGGCTTCGCGCGGCGCTCGAGATCCGGAAACGCTGGCCGGAGATCGGGGTACTGGTGCTCTCGCAGTACGTCGAGAAGCGCTACGCCGCCGAGCTGATCACCCGCGACGGCGAACGCGTCGGCTATCTCCTGAAGGACAGGGTCGCCCAGGTGGGCGAATTCCTGGACGCGCTCGACCGGGTCGCCGCGGGTGGTGCGGCGTTCGATCCGGAGGTGGTGCGGCGGTTGCTCGCGCGGACGACGCACACCGATCCGCTCGCGAAACTGACCGTCCGCGAACGTGAAGTGCTGGAGAAAATGGCGCAGGGCCACACGAACTCCGGGATCGCCGAGTCGTTGTTCATCTCGATGAGCGCTGTCGAGAAGAACGTGAACGCCATCTTCGACAAGCTCGGGCTGGCCAGCACCGCCGGCTACAGCCGTCGTGTTCTGGCCATCCTGCGCTACCTCGGATCCTGACCCGAGTTGACAGGCAAGTGACGGCTTGCCTATAACGGGGTGGTGGACGGCGACCTGTTCAAGGCGATCGGCGACGCGACGCGGCGCACCATCCTGGACGAGCTGACCGAAAAGGACGGTCAGACCCTGTTCGAGATCTGCGGCAGGCTGACCATGAAGCACGGCTTGACCTCGTCACGGCAGGCCATCTCGCAGCATCTCGCGATGCTCGAACAGGCGGGCCTGGTGCGCACCCGGCGACAGGGCCGCTACAAGTTCCACCACATCGACACGAGCCCGCTGCGGTCGATCGTCGAGCGGTGGCCCATCGACCGAGAGGAACCGAACCCGTGATCCGGATCAACATCACCAGCGTCTTTGTCGACGACCAGGCCAAGGCCCTCGACTTCTACACCGAAAAACTGGGCTTCATCAAGAAACACGACGTGCCCACCGGCGACGCCCGCTGGCTCACCGTGGTCTCCCCGGCCGACCCCGACGGCGTCGAACTGCTGCTGGAACCGGACGGGCACCCCGCGGCGAAGCCGTTCAAGAAGGCGCTGGCCGGTGACGGCATCCCGTTCACCCAGTTCGCCGTCGACGACGTGTACGCCGAGGTCGAGCGGCTCAAGGGGCTCGGCGTCGAGTTCACGCAGGACGCCGTGGACATGGGCCCCGTGGTCACCGCGGTCTTCGACGACACCTGCGGCAACCTGATCCAGCTCGCCACGATGAAGTAACCCCCCGCAACGGAAAGCTCGTGAGTGGTAAGGACGGTTAGAACCGTCCTTACCACTCACGAGGCCTGACCACTTCCTTACTGCTGCACCCACTCCACGAGTTCCACAGGCACGCCGTTCGGGTCGGTGACCATGAAGAGACGCTCACCCCACGGCTCTTCCCGCAGCGGCAGCGTGATCTCGACACCTTCGTCGCGCAGGCGCTTCTCCTCGGCCTCGATGTCCTCGACCGTGAAGGCCACGATCACGCCGGACGCGCGCTGCTGCCGCAGGTTCTCCGGCAAGACCTCGATCCCCGCCTGAAGCAGGACGATGCTCACCTTCGCGGTTTCGTGCCCGAGGGAGACGAAACCCTCCGCGGCCATCTGCTCGGTGAAGCCGAAGTGCTCGGTGAAGAAACGGCTGGACGCGGTGACGTCGTCGACGGTCAACGAAATGGTGGAGGCAAGGACGTTCATGGGCTATCCCCTTCGGTCGGCGTTGGGTTTCGGATGAGCTGAGCGGTCAGTACGACCGGCGGCGCGGCGCGCCGATCGAACGGCGCACCGGCATCGAGCGGCCGGGGATCGGCTGCTGATGACGGCGGTCGTTCCGGCGGACCTGGGCGCGGTTGATGCCTTCGTTGCCTTGGGGGATTCGAGCGGTCAAGGAGCCTCTTCTCTCGCGGTCGGTAGTACGGACGTAAGTTTACATCCGACCTACCGGAAGTCAAGGATATTTTTACGACGGTGGTAAACTTCGCTCATGACCAGCGCGGATGTGGGCCTTCGGGAGCTCAAGAAGCAGGAGACACGGCAGCTGATCTCCGACCAGGCGACACTTCTCTTCATCGAGAAGGGCTTCGAGGAGACGACGATCGCGGAGATCGCCGCTGCGGCGAGAGTCGCGAAGAAGACCGTCACCAACTACTTCGCACGCAAAGAGGACCTGGCGCTCGACCAGCACGAGGAGTTCACGAACGGACTGGCGAACGCCGTCCGCGACCGGAAGCCGGGTGAGTCGGCGCTGGCCGCGCTACGGCGCACCTTCCTGGACGCGGTGGCGGAGCACTCTCCCGTGATCGGCTTCACCGGGCCGGTCTTCGCGAAAATGGTGCTGGAGAGCCCGACCCTGACCGCACGGCTGCGTGAACTGCACGAACTGCGCGAAGCCGCGCTCGCCGAACTGCTCGCGACCGAGACCGGAGCCGACGCGGACGACGTCACCCCGGTCATGGCGGCCGCCGAGCTCAACGCGATCGACCGCGTCCTCTTTCGCGAGGTCCTCCGGCGTTCCCACGCCGGCGAGAGCAACGACGAGATCGCCGAAGCGCTGACGAAGGCGACCAAGCGAGCTTTCGAGCTGCTGGAGCCCGCCTTCGGCGACTACGCGATCCGCGAATAGCCCCTGGGTTTTGTCGGGGGTAACCGCTAGGTTTCGCTCCATGTCTGAGGGGACCTTGCTCGACGTCGTCTACTGCGAAGGCTGGGACCCGGCCGCCCGCGCGCTGATCGGAAGGCTCTCCCCCGGCATCGCGCGGGAACGCGACGCCGCCGGGGAGCAGTACGCCGTCGCGTTGGTGCGTCCCGACTCCGGGGTGCCGCTGGTGTTGGTCGAAGTCGCTTGGAAGCACCACTTCGCCCGCTCCGCGCACTTCGACGAGCGGGGCAGGCGCCGCGGGTTGTTCGAGTTCCGCGTGCTCGAAGACGGCTCGCTGTTCCTCGTGAAGGTCGATCAGTGGACCTACCATTTCGATGACCAGGAAGAATTCGACGAGCAGAACGCCGGCCGTGTCGAACTGTCCTTCGGCCCCGACGGCGACGGCTGGGTGAACAAGGCTCCACGTGGTTACGGCGGCGGTTCCAGCAGCGGTCGCGTGCGAAAGCCGTTGTCCGAGCTGAAAATGCCGAAGCCCGCCTTCGGTGACTGGGAACCCTTTACGAATTCGAAGAAGCTGACTCTCCGGACGCCGGACACCCCGGTCACCGATCCACCGCTTCCGGTCGAAGAACGCCCTTGGCGGCCCTCCGTTCCCTTGCGCCCCTTCGGTATCGACGAAATGTTCACGGCGGGCACACGCTTTTCCCTGAGCGAAAGCCATGGCGTCGTCGAGGTCGAGCTTCGGGACGCCGGGAAACTCCGCATGACCAGCGGCAGGCTCGTCGCGGCCGACCCGGCGTTCCTGGATTCGGACGCCGCGCACTTCACGGTCACCGTGCCTCCCGGCGAGTACCGGGTAGCGGTCTCGGTGATCCGGTTCGTCGACGAACCGGCCCACGAACGGGTCGTGGCCGCCAAACTCGTCGTCGCCGACGTGCCCGTCGCCACCTGGGAAGCGGCGCTCTGGCCTGGGCAGAACGCGCTTTTCCTCGGTGACGGGGAGTTCTACGGCTACGGCGTGGACAGCGGCACGGGCTGCTTCACCGACGTCTGCTCCCTCCCCGAGGAGATGGACGACGACCTGCTGGAGAAGTTCGAGGAGGTGGACCCGCATATCGACGTCACCCCGGACGGCGCCGACGGCAACATCATCGCGTTCACCACCGGCTGGGGAGACGGCAGTTATCCGACCTGGATCGGCCGGGCGGCCGACGGCACGCCGGTCTGCTTCGTCACCGACATGCTGATCCTGAACCGTGCCCGGATTCTCACGGCCTGAGCGAGGATCATGGCGCCATGACCTTCACCGGAGAAGAGATCGCGTACCTGCGCTCGCAACCGTTGGCCCGCTTCGCGACCCTGTCGGAGGACGGTGAACAGCCCGACGTCGTCCCGCTCGCGTTCGAGTTCGACGGAACGCATTTCTGGGTGGGTGGTGTGGGCGCGTCGGTCCTCGCGACCCGGAAGTTCCGCAACATCCAAGCGGGACAACGCAAAGTCGCCTTGCTCGTCGACGACCTCGTCTCGCTCGACCCGTTCATCGCCCGCGGAATCCGGGTGTACGGCGAAGCCGCCGACCCGGTCGAACGAGTGGGAATCGTCGGCCCGGGCATCTACTCGCGCGTGACGCCGAAGGTGTCGTGGAGCTGGAACATGGCGGGCGAACCCGCGGGCGAGGCGTGGTATCCGTCGAGGCGCGCGGTTCACGGCGACACGTAGAGGAGCATGTCCTTCAGGACGCCGCCGACCTCGTGATGCGCGGGCAGGAGTCCTTCGCACCGGTAGCCCGCTTTCTCGGCCGCGCGCCGGGAACCGCGGTTCCACGGTTCGATGTACAGCTCGATCCGTTCGATACCGGGCACGGTCCAGGCGAACTCGGTGATCGCTTTGAGCGCGTCGGTCGCGTAGCCGCGTCGCCGTCGCTGGGGCGAGATCGAATAGCCCACGATCCCGACGCCTTCGGGCAGCTTTCGCGACCAGAGACCGATCGTGCCGACGGCGGTGCCGTCCGCGACGATCACGAAGGGGAAACCCCGCCCCTCGACTCGTGAATTCGCGGAGGACGACGGATCCGTGGGCGGGCGGCTCGGTCATCGGTCCATTCTTGTCGGTGGCCGGCGGTACCGTCGGATCCATGCGGGAGCTGATCGTCACCGAGAACTGCACGATCGACGGCGTGATCGAACTGGCGGGCGACTGGTTCAGCCCGGGCGACACCGATCCGGACGTGGACCGGTCGGATGTCCTGGCCACGCTCCGGGAACAACGTGAGAACGCCGACGCGTTCCTGCTCGGGCGCGTCACCTTCGAAGACATGCGCGGGTACTGGCCGCACCAAACCGAAGACACGACAGGCATTTCCGCTTACCTCGACTCAGTGAACAAGTACGTGGTCTCGAGCACGCTCACGGAGCCGGAGTGGGAGAACTCCACGGTGCTCTCCGGTGAGCTGCGCTCGGAGATCGAGAATCTGAAGGCCGCCGAAGGCAAGGACATCGTGACCACGGGCAGCATCTCGCTGGTGCGATCGCTCATCGCCGAGGGGCTCGTCGACGAGTACCGGTTGTTCGTCTATCCCGTCGTGGCCGGCGAAGGCCGTCGGCTGTTCGAGGGCGCCACTGGTGTCCCGAAGCTTCGGCTGGTGGAAGAGAGGTCGTTCGCTTCGGGAATCGTGCTGCTGCGCTACCGAGCGGCGTCGAACTGACGGCTTCACCGGGTCGTGCGGCGGGAATTCCCTGCTCACCCGCCGCTCGGTAGGGTCGTGCTCCGGTTCGGTGACGGGAGAACGACGGAGGTGGCGCGCATGGCCGACGCGTCGAAGTTCACGGCCGAGGTGTTCCGTCGTGCGTCGGAACGGCCTGAGGTCCCACCGCGGCTGGCCCGGGCGGCGACCTGCGTCCGGGAAGGCAAGTTCACTTGGGAGGAGGTTGCCACAGGGAATTGCGAGCACCCGCTCGCACAGGCGTTGTTCGCGCCCAGAGCCCAGGAAAAGCTGTGGCCGGTGCTGGCCGAGGTCGCCGAGGAGCTCGAGTCGGAGCCTCCGCCTGCCGAGCCCCGGCGCGCGCGACGAGCACCGACGACGGACGACGACTTCAGCGAGTACACCTACCTCGAAGACCTGGCCGAACCGGACACGCGCCCCGCATGGCCGCAGAAGCGAGGTCGCGGCCGATGAGCGCCCGGTAAGAAAACAGGATGAGAAGCGCACGGTCCCGCGCGTAGCGTCGGCGACCGTGATCGGTGAGACGGGCACAGGAGACGACCCTTCGGACGGCTGGTTCCCCGAGAGCGTGGCCGCGGACTACGACGAGCCGGGCGGAGCGAACGCGCCCGAAATGGTGACGCCCGCGGTGGACGTCCTCGAAGATCTGGCCAACGGCCCGGTACTCGAGTTCGCCGTCGGGACCGGACGGATCGCGATCCCGCTGGCCGCGCGCGGTGTGCCGGTGAGCGGCATCGAACTGAGCCGGGCGATGGCGGCACGGATCGCGGGCAAGCCGGGCGGCGGAGCGGTCGGCGTCACGATCGGAGACATGACGAAAACGCGGGTGGACGGCGAGTTCTCGTTGGTGTACCTGGTGTTCAACACGATCGGCAACGTGACCACCCAGGACGGGCAGGTCGACGTCTTCCGCAACGCGGCGGCGCACTTGCGGCCGGGCGGGCTGTTCCTCGTCGAGGTGGGCCTGCCCGCTCTGCGCCGCCTGCCGCCCGGGCAGGACATCGTCCCGTTCGCGATGGCGCCCGGTTATGTCGGTTTCGACCAGTACGACGTGGTCACGCAGGAGTTCACGTCGAACCACGTCACCGTGGCGCCGGATGGACAGGGGCGGTTCCGCCGCATCCCCTTCCGGTATGTGTGGCCTGCCGAACTGGACCTCATGGCACGCATCGCCGGAATGCGCCTGAAGCACCGTTGGGCGGGCTGGGACCGTTCGAAGTTCACCGCCGAGAGCACCCGGCACGTGTCGGTCTGGGAGCGCGGTTCGTGACGATGATGGCCGCGCTGACGGCGAGCAGGGGCAATGCCCACAACGCCGTCGTGAGGTAGCCGTTCCGGGTCGGGAGCAACGTGCCGTCCGGGGTGGCGGCGGCGAGCAGGAGGCCGGCGAGCGCGCTGCCCACGGCCATCCCGATGCTGCGGGCGATCTGGTTGATCGAGAGCACGCTGGCCGTTTCCCCTTGCGGCACACCGGTGAGAACGAGCCTGGGCATCACCGCGAAGACACCTCCGACGGCGAAACCGAGCAAGGCGATCGAGACGAGAACGAGCAGGAACGACCGGTTACCGGCGGCGAACAGCAGTGCGCTCACCACCGCGATCAGGACCGCGAAGGCGTACGTCCACCGTTCGGTGAGGCGCGCGATGAGTCGCGGGATCGCTTTCCCCGCAACGAATCCGAGCAGTGAGAACGGGATCAGCGCCGCACCCGCGGCGACGCCGGGAAGCGCGAAGCCGTAATGGGCACCGGCGGGCGTCTGCACGTAACGAGTGAACAAGCTGAACAGAAGGTACAAACCCGCGCCGGCCACGAGAATCGCCAGGTTCGCACGGAGGATGCCGCCTTGGCCGAGCAACCGGAGGTTCACCAGTGGCGCCGTCGAGCGCAGTTCGACGAACGCCCACACGGCCAGGACCGCGACGGAACCGGCGAGAACACCAGCGCCCAGCCACGCGGTCGTCCAGATCGAAGGCTCGGCGATGACCAGGAGGATCCCGAGCGTGCCGAGAGCGAGAAGCAGCGTGCCGGGAACGTCGATCCGAGGAAACTCGCCGGGCGCTTCGGCGGGCAGGAACCGCCAGGCGATGACGAACGCGACAGCGGAGAGGAGGAAGCCGAAGCCGTATGCGACACGTAGTCCCGCGAGCTGGTCGAGAAGGCTGACCACCGGGTAGCCGACACCGATACCGACCGTCGACGCGACCGAAAGCGCGGCGATCGTCGATGTCGCGCGCTCCGGCGGCAGATGTGCGCGGGCGACGCTCATCAACAGCGCCCCTGCCGCGACCCCGAGCCCTTGCATGCCGCGTCCGATCAACAACGCCGAGTACGGGAGCGGGAGCACCGTCAGCAATCCGCCCGTCATGACCAGGGCCAGGGTGGCCAGGATCGTGGCGCGGCGATACGGGCCGCTGCCGAGCCTGCCCAGCACCGGTCCCGCGATGGCGCCGGTGAACAACGTCACCGTCAAGGTCCACTGCGCGGCGTCCAGCGAGACGTGCAAGCCCGTGGCGACCGGAGTGATCAGGGGCGCCCCGACGCTGCCGATCACCGCGCCCGCCAACGCCGTGCACACCAGCGCGGGGCTCAGCCTCCCGTCGTGCCGGACGGGGACACTCATCGGTTCGTTTCGGTGGTGATGTGGGTGAACAGCCCCGGCTGGATCCGGGTGCGGACTCCCTCGGCCCAGGCGTCGCCGACCTGCTCGACGTCCATCGCGGCGCCGGTGTTCAGCAACATCCCGAAGGCGAGGAAGGTCTTGACGGTCACCGGGTCGAGTCCCGTGCCGTCCTCGGCCGTGCCCCACATCCGCGCGAAACACGACCGCACCGCGTCCCGCACCTCCGGGTCGCCACACGCGGCGAAACCCTGAAGCTGCAACAACAACCCGGTCCGGTCGGCCAGCAGGTCGAAGTACTGCGCGCCCATCGCCGAGAGCGCGTCCAGGCCGGTCTTCCCGTCGCCCGCGTCCCGCATCGCGTCGCTGAGCCGCTCGAACGCGGCCTGGACCAGCTCCAGGAACAGGGCTTTCTTCGTCCCGAACATCCGGAAGACATACGCCTGCGTGATCCCCGCCGTCTTCGCGATCGCTTCCGTCGACGCCCCGTGCAGCCCGTGTTCCGCGAACTCCTTCGCGGCGATGGCCAGCACCTGGGCACGTCGCTCGGGTCCGCTCATCCGTCCGGCCATACCTCTTAAGTTACTGGTTACTAACCACTAACTAAAGGTGTTCCGCGCAACAAACAAAGCGGCCCCGTGACTGGGTCACGGGGCCGCTCTGGTGTGGCGAGTGAGGGATTCGAACCCCCGAAGGCAGTGCCGTCTGATTTACAGTCAGATCCCTTTGGCCGCTCGGGCAACTCGCCGTGGCCGGGTGTCCCCGGCCGAGACGAAAGAATACCCAATGCCGTGGCGGGCCGGTCAACCGGGTTCCGCAGGGCTAGGGTGGAAGCTCCTGACAAGCGAGTACGAGGTGTGAGAACACGTGGCGGATCCCTCTTTCGACGTGGTGAGCAAGGTCGATCGCCAGGAGGTGGACAACGCCCTGAACCAGGCCAGCAAGGAACTCGGTACGCGGTTCGACTTCCGGGGTACCGGGACCAAGATCGACTGGTCCGGCGAGGAGGCGATCGCGATCGAGTCCGAGACCGAGGAGCGGGCGCTGGCGGCGGTCGAGGTGTTCAAGGAGAAGCTGATCAAGCGCGGCATCTCCCTGAAGGCCTTCGAGGCGGACGAGCCGGCGTTGTCCGGCAAGATCTACAAGATCGGCGGCAAGATCCTGCAGGGGATCGCGTCGGACAAGGCGAAGCAGATCGCCAAGTTCATCCGCGACGAAGGCCCCAAGGGCGTCCAGGCGCAGATCCAGGGCGACCAGCTGCGGGTGTCCGGCAAGAAGAAGGACCAGCTGCAGGACGTGATCGCCTTGCTGAAGGGCAAGGACTTCGAGATCGCGCTGCAGTTCACGAACTACCGCTGAGCACGGCGACGACGAAGGCCACCTTCCGCGGAAGGTGGCCTTCGTCATGTCTACGACGCAGTGACCGTCCAGGTCCCGTCGCCTTCCACTGACACGAAGGCCGGTCCGGACACGGGCACGCTGCCCTGGTAGTCGCCGAGCTGGTTCACGGGGAGCTCCGAGTAGTCGCCGCTGTGCACCCACACCGCGATGCGGCCGCTGTTCTTGGTGGTGATGGCGACCGCCGAGACGCCGTCAGGCGCGGCGAAGACCGCTTCGCTCTTGCCGGACAGGGCCTTGCCCGGCGTGAGTACGGGCAAGGCGCTTTCGTCGGTGATGGTCAGCGTCCAGGCGGCGTTGGCCTTGACGGTGAACGTCTTCGCCTGACGGCCGGGCATGTCGTTGATCCACTGCGTGCCCTTGTACGGGCCGATGTCGTTGACGATCAGCTCGTTCTCGGTGTTGACCGCGACGTGCCCGGAACACTTCGGGCACTCGAAGGTCACGAAGCCGAGGCGCGACGGCCAGGTCGTGGGGACCGACGCGTTCCCCTTCCCCGAGTGCTTCTCCTCCGGCTGCGGGCCGGGCTTCGGGGTGGTCGTCGGCGTGGGGGTCGTCGATGGCGAGCGCAGCCCTTCCGGCGCGGCCGCCCGCGGGACGACGCGGCCCAAGGCCGGCGAGCAGGCCATCAGGCCCACGGTCAGCAGCACGGCACTCGCGGCCGCGCACAAGCGCCTGATCACGTGTTTCCCCCTAGTCGAACCCGTCATCCGATCTTCGCCGGTCGATAGCCCAGCGTTACCGGATCACTCGGCCGAGCGATTCAGGACACTCGGACGTGGGTTTCCGCCGCAACGCCTCCTCGGGAGGCCGAAAGGGACAAAAGCCCGTGTTGTAATCCGGCGATCGCGTTCGAGGAAGGTCACGATGAGACGCCGTTTCAGCTCCGCACTCGCCTTCGCGCTGTCACTCACGGTGATCGCGTCCCTGTTCACGTCCGCGCAGGCCGCGGAGCGCCAACAGCTCGTGCCCGGCTACGGCTCATACCCGCGGCTGATTCGCCTTGAGCATTCCTCGATCGGCCGCGGCCGCATCCTCGCGTCGCTGACCAGCGAAGACGCGAGCGGCAAGTTCACCCCGATCATGGAGAGCACCGACGAGGGTCAGACCTTCCACAAGATCGGCGAGGTCCGCGACCGCGACGGTCGCCGCGGCATGTGCTGCGGAACGCTGTACGAACTGCCGCAGCGGGTCGGCAGGCTGCGTGCGGGCACCCTGCTGTGGGCCGCGAGCTACCGGCAGGACGCCGGTCCGCAGCGGCGGATCGGCATCAGGATCTGGTACAGCCGCGACGCCGGCCGCTCGTGGGCCTTCCTGTCCGAGGCCGCCCGCTCGCACAACCACGACGGCATCTGGGAGCCGGAGTTCGTCGTCGACGCGGGTGGCACGCTGTGGCTGCACTACGCCGACGAGACCGAGGCGCCGCAGTTCGCGCAGGTGATGAACCGGGTCGCCTCCACCGACGGGGTGAACTGGGGCACCAAGCAGCGCACGATGGCCATCCCGCCGCATCGGGTGCGGCCCGGCATGCCGATCATCCGCCGCCTCCCCGACGGCCGGTACTACCTGGCCTACGAGATCTGCAACTACCGCGACCGCTACTGCGACCCGTACTTCAAGATCTCCCCCGACGGCGCCAACTGGGGCGATCCCCTCGACCCCGGCACCCGCGTCACCACCGCCAGCGGCAACTACTTCCAGCACGCGCAGACGATCACGCTGTTCCCCGGTGGCCCGAACGGGGTGCGGGTGGTGATGGTCGGGCAGATCTACACGAACGCCGCCGGGGTCCCGCAGGCCAAGAACGGCCAGGTCCTGCTGGCCAACGACAACTTCGGCGCCGGGAACTGGTACGAACTGCCCGCGCCGGTGCGTGTCGTCGGGATCCACAACAACTTCTGCCCCAACTACAGCTCGACGCTGCTGCCGGTCGACGGCGGCAAGAACGTGTTGCAGATCTCCACCGAGTACAACCTCGGCTGCAAGGCGTATTTCGCGAAGGGTCCGGCGTTCTGAGCCACCCGGTAGTGTGAGGTCCCGAGCGATCGGCTACGAAGCGGGGGCATCGCATGAAGGGCATCGTGCTGGCCGGGGGCAGTGGGACGCGTTTGCATCCCATCACCCAGGCGATCTCGAAACAATTGCTACCGGTCTACGACAAACCGATGATCTACTACCCGATCTCGGTGCTGATGTTCGCCGGGATCCGCGAGATCCTGATCATCTCGACCCCCGTCGACCTGCCGCATTTCCGGCGGCTGCTCGGCGACGGCAGCCAGTTCGGGCTCAGCTTCAGCTACGCCGAGCAGGCCGCCCCGAACGGGCTGGCCGAGGCGTTCGTCATCGGCGCGGACTTCATCGGCGACGAAGATGTCGCTCTCGTGCTCGGTGACAACATCTTCTACGGCCAGGGGTTCTCCAGCAGGCTGCAGGCCGCGGCGACCGCGCTCGACGGCTGCGTGCTGTTCGGCTACCCGGTCAAGGATCCGCAGCGATACGGCGTCGGCGAGATCGACGCCGACGGCAAGCTCCTCTCCATCGAGGAGAAACCCGAGAAGCCGAAGTCGAACAAGGCCATCACCGGCCTGTACTTCTACGACAACCAGGTCGTCGAAATCGCCCGTGACCTCAAGCCCTCCCCGCGCGGCGAGCTGGAGATCACGGACGTCAACCTGACCTACCTGCGGCAGGGACGCGCGACCCTGATCGACCTCGGCCGCGGGTTCGCCTGGCTCGACACCGGAACGCACGACTCGCTGCTGGAGGCCGGCCAGTTCGTGCAGGTCCTCGAGCACCGGACCGGTGTCCGGATCGCCTGTCTCGAAGAAGTCGCGCTGCGCATGGGCTTCATAGACGCGGAACAATGCTTCGCGCTCGGAGCGAAGCTGGCGAAGTCCGGCTATGGCGAATACCTGATGAACGTCGCGCGCACCCAGGGCGCTACCGGCTGAACAGGTGTTCCCGCAGGGTGTCGCCGGTGTAATCGGTCCGGAAGACACCCCGTTCCTGGAGCCGCGGGACGACGTTGTCGACGAACGCGTCGAGCCCGCCCGGGGTCAGATGCGGTACCAGCACGAAGCCGTCGGCGGCGTCGCTCTGGACGTACTCGTCGATCGACTCCGCGACCTGCCGGGCGGTGCCGACGAACTGCTGGCGCGCGGTCACCTCGATGACCAGTTCGCGGATGGAGAGCTTCTTCTCCTCCGCGATCGCCCGCCATTTCGCGGCCACGGCCAGCGGATCCTTCTCGTGCCGGACCCGGCCCCAGGTCAGCGGTTCGGCGTCGGGGTCCGGGTCGATCTCGGGGAGCGGGCCGTCGGCGTCGTAAGCGGAGAGGTCGCGGCTCCAGACCTGTTCGAGGAACTGGATCGCGGTCGCCGGGCGCACCTGCTGGTAACGGATCTCGCGGGCCTGCTCGTGCGCGTCCTCCTCGGTGTCGCCGAGGACGAAGGTCGCGGCGGGCATGATCAGCAGCTCGCCGGGCTCGCGGCCGTACGCGGGTAGCCGCCGCTTGACGTCGGCGAAGAACTCCTTGCCGCTCTCCAGCGAACCGTGGCGGCTGAAGATGACGTCGGCGGTCTTGGCGGCGAACTCCCTGCCTTCGTCGGAGTCGCCCGCCTGGATGACGATCGGCTGCCCCTGCGGGGTCCTCGGGACGGTGAACTCGCCGCGGATGTCGAACTGCGGTCCACTGTGGACAAAGCGTCCGATACCGCGGGCGAAGACGCCGTTCTCCTTGTCCCCCACCACCGCGCCGGGCGCCCAGCTGTCCCAGAGCTCTCGCACGGTGGCGAGGAACTCCTCGGCGCGGCGATAGCGGTCTTCGCGTTTCAGGAAGCCGCCGCGGCGGAAGTTCTGGCCCGTCCACGCGTCCGGTGAGGTGACGACGTTCCACGCGGCGCGGCCGCCGGAGAGATGGTCGATGCTCGCGACCTGCCGCGCGACCTCGTACGGCTCGTTGAAGGTGGACGACAGCGTGCCCGCGAGGCCGAGCCGGGTGGTGACCGCGGAGAGCGCCGCCAGCACGGTGGTGGTGTTCGGCCGCCCGACGACGTCGGAGTCGAGGATCTTGCCCGCGTGTTCGCGCAGGCGAAGGCCCTCGGCGAGGAACAGGAAGTCGAATTTGCCCCGCTCGGCCGTGCGCGCGAGATGTTCGAAGGACGAAAAGTCGATTTGGCTACCCGAACGCGGGTCGCTCCACACTGTCGTGTTGTTGACGCCGGGGAAGTGCGCGGCGAGTTTGACCTGTTTGGGCATTTGTCACGCCTCCGCGTACTGGTTGGCGGCGACCCCGAGGCCGAGATGGTCGCGCAGGGTGGCGCCGGTGTAGGCCTGCCGGAAGGCGCCCGCGGCCTGGAGCGCGGGCACGGTCTCGGCGGTGAAGAGCGCCAGGTCGTCGGACAGGACCGCGGGCCGGACGTGGAAGCCGTCGAGACTGTTGGACGCCGCGATGCGGGGCAGCTCGGTGGCGAGGTCGGCGGGAGTTCCGGTGAAGGTGAGCCCTCCGGTCGCGAAGGGCGCGTAGGCCTCTAGCGCGCGGCGGCGGTCGATGGCCGCCTGCTCGGTCTCGGCGAGCACGATCGACAGGCCGGCGAGGAGTTTCGCGTCCGGGAAGCGCTCGCGGGCGCCGCGGATCTCGTCGACCAGGACGACGTCGGCGCCGCGCGCGTACGGCGAGTCGCCGTACACCGCTACGACGGGGTGGCCCTGCGGCGGGCGCGGCGTGATCGAAGGTCCCTTGATGCTGAAGAAGCGGCCTTCGAAGTCGACGTAGTGCAGCTTCTCGCGGTCGATGAAGCGGCCGGACGGCTCGTCGCGGATGATCGCGCCGTCCTCCCAGCTGTCCCAGAGGCGGGCGATGACGTCGACGACCTCGGCGTTCTCCGCTTCGGCGTCCACCTCGGACGGCAGGGTGCGCCTGCCGAAGTGCGCGACTTCGGCTTCAGTGCGCGAAGGCACCGCGAGGACGCCTGCACGGCCGCGGCTCGCGAAGTCGAGCGAAGCGACGGCCGTCGAGATGTGGAACGGCTCGGTGTGGGTGGTGGTGACCGTGGGGACGAGACCGATTCCGCTGGTCACGGGGGCAATCGCGGCGAAGATGAGTAGCGCGTCGAGCCTGCCTCGGACGACTTCCTCGCCTCCGGGTTGGAGCGCGAGTGTGTCGTCGAGGGTGACGAAGTCGAGCGAAGCCGCTTCGGCGAGCTTCGCGTGGGCGAGGTAGTGGGCGGCGGTGAACAACGCGGACGGGCGGACGTCGGAGACCCGCCAGGCGGCCGGATGGTGCCCGGCCCCGTCGAGCGCGACCCCGAGGTGCAACTGCTGTGCGGAACCCATGCCCGGGGAACTCACGCGCCCGGCCCTCGATTCCCGCTCCCACGAGGTGAGACTGCCCGGGCCGACCTGCGTTTCGCGGGCTAAACGCGACCCGGGGGTCCACCTGCGTTTCGCGGGCTAAACGCGATCCGGAGGCCCACTTGCGTTTCGCGGGCTAAACGCGATCCGGAGGCCCACTTGCGTTTCGCAGGCTAAACGCGATCCGGACGCCCACCTGCGTTTCGCGGGCTAAACGCGACCCGGGGGGGGGCACGTCGCCTTTCGCAGGCTAAACGCGATCCGAGGGGGCACGTCGCCTTTCGCGGGCTAAACGCGATCCGGAGGCCGACCTGCAGTTAGCGGGCTAAACGCGATCTGGCTGGTCAGTAGGGGCGGCGGGCCATGTCTTCCAGGCGCCGGATGCGTTCGGCCATGGGCGGATGGGTCGAGAAGAGCTTCGAGAGGCCTTCGCCGGGACGGAACGGGTTCGCGATCATCAGGTGCGACTGCGAGACCAGCTTCGGCTCCGGCACGAGCGGCGCCGCGCGCGTCCCGCTGTCGAGCTTGCGCAGGGCGGACGCCAGGCCGAGCGGGTCGCCGGTGAGTTCCGCGCCCGACGCGTCGGCCTGGAACTCCCGCGAGCGGCTCACCCCGAGCTTCACGACGGCCGCCGCGATCGGCCCGATCAGCACCAGCAGCAGCCCGACCAGCGGACTGTCGCCGTCCTCGCGGTCGCCGCCGCCGAAGACGCTGGTGAACATCGCGATGTTGGCGATCACGCTGATCACGCTCGCCAGCGCGCCCGCGACGCACGAGATCAGGATGTCGCGGTTGTAGACATGGGACAGTTCGTGCCCGAGCACCGCCCGCAGTTCGCGTTCGTCGAGCAGGTCGAGGATGCCGGTCGTGCAGCACACCGCCGCGTGCCGCGGGCTGCGGCCGGTGGCGAAGGCGTTCGGGGCGACGGTGGGGCTGATGTAGAGCCGCGGCATCGGCTGCCGCGCCTTGGTCGCCAGCTCCCGCACGATCCGGTACATCGCCGGCCGCTCGGCCTCGGAGACCGGCCGCGCGCGCATGGCCCGCAGCGCCAGTTTGTCGGAGTTGAAGTAGGCGTACGCGTTGACGCCGAGCGCCACCACCAGGCCGATGACCAGCGCGCCCCGCCCGAAGAAACCGCTGATCCCGACGATGAGCGCGGACAGCAGGCCGAGCAGGACGACGGTCTTCAGGCCGTTCTGGTGCTTGTGCACGGCGTCCTGCTCCTTTCTTTCTCAGGGTGGGGGTTACTCATCGGAAACAACGCGATCGGGGGACGCGAAGTTCCTTCGCGTGCTCGGATCGCGGGTTATCGTCA
>Ga0307518_10001376_pt1 | contig 18082 bp, 18 predicted proteins | sample 25_EM_MG_FD_203889 | JGI IMG/M metagenome (GOLD analysis project Ga0307518, IMG submission 203889) | Populus trichocarpa ectomycorrhiza microbial communities from riparian zone in the Pacific Northwest, United States - 25_EM | ecosystem: Host-associated > Plants > Roots > Unclassified | place...
CGGCGCCGAGCGTGTCCACGAGCAGCCGCAGCGCCCGCTCGTCGAAGACCACCGAATCGACGTGGAACCGGTCGAGATAGTGCGAGGGCGGGAACTCCGAGGTGCCGATCACGTCGTTCCGCCGGTGCCAGGCGTTCTCCATCCGGCCGAGCCAGAACGCGAACGACCCGCCGCCGTGCGCGAAACAGATCTTCAGGCTCTCGTCGATCCGGTCGAAGACCCCGCCGAGCACCAGCGCGAGGATCGACAGATGCGTTTCGGCGGGCATCGCGGTCAGCCACCGCGCCATCCACCGGTCCAGCCGGGGCGAACCGTCCATGTCCCACGGGTGCACGAACACCGGGACCCCGAGCGACGCGCAGTGCTGCAGGAAGGTCTCCACCCCGGCACTGTCGAGGTCGTGGTCGCCGACGTGGTTGCCGATCTCCACTCCCCGATGCCCCGCCGCCAGGCAGCGTTCCAGCTCACGGCACGCGGCGTCGGTGTCCTGCAACGGAACCTGGCAGAACGGGAGCAGCCGGTCCGGCGACGGCGCGACGATCTCCAGCGCCAGATCGTTGAAGATCCGCGCGATCCGGGTCGCTTGCTCGCCGGTCCGGCCGTAGTTGAAGAACGCGGGTGTCGGGGAGACCACCTGGGTGCGCACGCCGTCGGCGTCCATGTCCAGGAGCCTGGTCTCCGCGTTCCAGCAGTCCGCGCCGATGCGGCGGAACTCCTTGTCCCCCATCATGATCATCGCTTCGGACTCGGTCTCCGCGCGCAGCCACGGCGCGTCCGGTCCGGCGTCCGCACGCAGATCCGGCCAGCCGTTCGGCACGTAATGCGTGTGGATGTCGATCAGGCCGGTCATCTCAGCCCTTCCCGGGGTGCAAGGTGCCGCAGTTTCCGCAGGTGCGGGCCTGCTCGTCGCCGTAGAACGCGGTGAAGACCGGCGGCAGGTCCTCGACGATGTCGCGCACCTGGAGTTCCACCTCGTGCACCAGCGACGCGCATTCGAGGCAGTACCACTGGAACTTCTCCAGCGTGCCCTCTTCACGGACCCGTTCGATGACCAGGCCGATCGAGTCCGCCTCCGGGCGCTGCGGCGAGTGCGGGATGTCACCCGGCAGCAGCCACGTGTCGCCCTCGGAGATGCGGATGGTCTTCTGGCCCTCGTCGGTCATGATGTTCACGTGCATGCTCCCCTTGAGCTGGTAGAACCATTCCTCGTAGGGGTCGACGTGGAAGTCGGTGCGCTGGTTCGGCCCGCCGACGATCTGCACGATGAAATCCTTGCCGAGCGCCATGGTCCGGTTGTTCACCGGCGGCTTGAGCAGATGCTCGTGCTCGGCGATCCAGGCCTGGAAATTGACGACCTCGGGAATACCGGTCATCGTGGGACCTCCGTGTCTTTCGGTAAATGGGCGATTGCCTGGATTTCGATCAGCAGATGCGGATGCGGCAGCTGATGCACCGCGACCGTGGTGCGGGCGGGCCCGGTTTCGTCGAAGTATTCACCGTAGATCTCGTTGTAGCCGCCGAAATCGTTCATCGAAACCAGGAACGTGGTGATCTGCGTGATGTCGGCGAGGTCGGCGCCGACCTCGTGCAGGATGCCGCGGATGTTCTCGATCACCGCGCGGGTCTGCGCGCGGATGTCCAGATTCGTGGTGCCGAGTTCGTCCACCTCGACGCCCTCGAACGTGTTGTCCGGGCGCCGGGAACTCGTCCCGGACACGAAGACCAGGTCTCCCGCGACCTTCACATGCGGGAACCGGCCCCTCGGTTTGGCCAGCCCGGAGATCACGCGCCCGTTCATGCCAGCCCCCGCACCGAAACGCGGCCGAGCCCGGCGATGTCCGCCTCGGCGACGCCGGGCGCGAACGGCAGTGCTTCGGTCGCCGCCCCGGCCAGCACCACCTGCCCGGCCCGCAACGGGATGTCCCGTTTCCGGCACAGCTCGACCAGCGCGTGCAGCGCGCGCACCGGATCGCCGAGGATCGCCGACGTCGAGCCGATCGCCTCCCGGTCCCCGGAGCGCAGCCGCACCGCACGGTTCGCCACTTCGCCGAACGCGCGCCACGGTCCGAGCACGTATCCCGCGGCCGAGGTGTTGTCCGCGACCACATCGGTGTGGGTGAACCGGAAATCCCGGTACCGCGAGTCGATGATCTCGATCGCCGGGGCCATCGCGTCCACAGTGGACTCCACGTCGAACACGGGGTCGGCGAGGTCGATGTCGCGGGCCAGCCGGTACGCGACCTCCGGCTCCACCTTCGGATGGATGAAGCCTGCCAACGAGACGTCGCCGCCGTCGGCGACGCGCATCGCGTCGGTGAGCCTGCCGGCGATCACCTCGGACACGCCCATCTGCGCCATCTTCGCCTTGCTGGTCAGCCCCAGTTTGACCCCGATCACCCGCTCGCCACGTGCCTCTCGGCGGGCCACCAGCGCCGCCTGGATCGCGTACGCGTCGGCGATGTCCAGCGCGTGGTCGTCGGCGAGGCTCGGCGTGTCCACACGCGTCGTCTGCGCGGTGTCCAGGCGCTCGGCGAGCGCCGCGACGGCCATCATGCTTCGCTCCGTACCAGGTCGAGTGCGATGTCCACGATCATGTCCTCCTGCCCGCCGACCAGCTTCCGCCTGCCGACCTCGGTGAGAATCCGCCGGGTGTCCAGCTCGTAGCGGGCGGCCGCGCGTTCGGCGTGCAGCAGGAAACTCGAGTACACCCCGGCGTAACCGAGGGTCAGCGTCTCCCGGTCCACCTGCACCGGGCGTTCCCGCAACGGGCGGATCAGGTCGTCCGCCGCGTCCTGCAACGCGAACAGGTCCGCGCCGTGCTCCCAGCCGAGCAGGTCGGCGACCGCGACGAACGGCTCGGCCGGGCAGTTCCCCGCCCCCGCCCCCTGTCCGGCCAGCGCGACGTCCACCCGGTACGCGCCGTGCTCGACCGCGGTCACGCTGTTCGCCACCGAGAGGGAAAGGTTCTCGTGCGCGTGGATGCCGATCTCGGTCCGCGCGTCGAGCACCTGCCGGTACGCGTCGATCCGTTCGGCGACCCCGTTCATCGTCAGCCGCCCACCGGAATCGGTGACGTACACGCAGTGCGCGCCGTAGGACTCCATCAGCCTGGCCTGCTCGGCGAGCGCGGCCGGGGTGGAAAGGTGGCTCATCATCAGGAATCCGGAGACGTCCATACCCTGTTCGCGGGCCCAGGCGATGTGCTGCGCGGCCACGTCGGCCTCGGTGCAGTGGGTGGCGATCCGCACGCTGCGCACCCCGAGGTCCCGCGCGCGCCGCAGCTGTCCGATGGTGCCGATTCCGGGCAGCAGCAACGTGGTCAGCGTCGCGTTCTCGATCACCTCCGCGGCCGCGGTGATCCACTCGTCGTCGGTGTGCGCGCCGAAACCGTACGTCGCACTGGAGCCGCCGAGCCCGTCGCCGTGCGCGACCTCGATCGCCGCCACCCCGGCCTTGTCCACAGCGGACACGATCCGCCGGACCTGGTCCACTGTGTACGCGTGTCCCATCGCGTGCATGCCGTCGCGCAAGGTCACGTCCTGCAGGTAGACCTTCATCCGAGCCACCCCCTCAATGCGGCGATCCGCTCGGCCGTGCGCAGCGCCGCCGAGGTCATGATGTCGAGATTTCCGGCGTAGTCCGGCAGATAGTGGGCCGCGCCGAGCACTTCGAGGAACACCGAGACCTTGATCCCGGAGATCTCCCTGCCGAGTTCGGGCACCCACTGCCGGGCCACCGGGTCGAACTGCACTTCCTGTTTCAGCGTGTAGCCCGGCACGTACTCGCGCACCCGCTCGGCCATCTGCCGGACCGACGCCGCGATCTTCTCCCGGTCCGGCTCCCCGTCGACCAGGCAGTACACCGTGTCGCGCATGACGATCGGCGGATCGGCCGGGTTCAGCACGATGATCGCCTTGCCCATCGCGGCGCCGCCGACCTCGCGGATCGCGGCCGCGGTGGTCTCGGTGAACTCGTCGATGTTCGCCCTGGTGCCGGGCCCCGCCGAACGGGAGGAGATCGACGCGACGATCTCCGCGTACGCGACCGGCGCGACCGAGGACACCGCGGCCACCATCGGGATCGTGGCCTGCCCGCCGCAGGTCACCATGTTCACGTTCGGCGCGGCGAGGTGTTCGTCGAGGTTCACCGGCGGCACCACGAACGGGCCGAGCGCGGCCGGGGTCAGGTCGATCATCAGCTTGCCGTGCGCCTCGGCCACCTCGGCGTGCCGCCGGTGCGCACCGGCCGACGTCGCGTCGAAGATCACCCGCACGTCGGCGAACTCCGGCAGTCCGACGAGGCCGTCGATGCCGCCGTGCGTGGTGGCCACCTTGAGCCGGGCCGCCCTGGCCAGCCCGTCCGAGGCCGGATCGATACCCGCCATCGCGGCCATCCGCAACGTCTTCGACAACCGCAGCACCTTGATCATCAGATCGGTGCCGATATTGCCGGAGCCGATGACGGCGACCGGAACCGTTGCTGTCACTGGGTTTCCTCCTCGATCACCGCGTCGACCTCGCCCAGTCCGTCCAGCCGCAGCCGGAACCGGCCGCCGCCCGTGACCGGCACCATCGGGCCGAGTGCCCCGGACATCACCACGTCACCGGCGCGCAACGGCTGTTCGCGGGCGGCCAGCTCGCGAGCCAGCCAGGCCACCGCCGCCACCGGCGAACCGAGGCAGGCGTGGCCCGCGCCGAAGGACACCGGCTCGCCGTCCAGCTCCAACGTCATGCCGGCCGCGGCGAGATCCCGGCCGCTCAAGGAGAACGGGGTGCAGCCAAGCACAACCGCGCCGCTGGACGCGTTGTCCGCCACCGTGTCCACAATAGACAGATCCCAGGCGTCGATCCGGGAGTCGACGATCTCGATCGCGGGCAGCACGAATTCGGTCGCCCGCAGCACGTCCGCGACCGAAGCGCCCGGCGTGTCCAGATCGCGGCCGAGCACGAACGCGATCTCACCCTCGGCGCGTGGTTGCAGGAACCGCCGGTACGGAACGGGTTCGGTGTGCGCGTACAGCATGTCGTCGAACAGCACGCCGAAATCCGGCTGGTACACGCCGAACTGCCGCTGCACCGAGGGCGCGGTCAGCCCGATCTTCGCCCCGGCAACCCTGGCGCCGGCCGCGACCCGCTCGTCGCGCAGCCTGCGCTGCACCGCGTACGCCGCGTCGATGTCTTGTGTGCCAAGGAATTCCCGTACCGGCGGGCACGGCGTCGTGGTGCCCGCCGCGGTCGCGAGCCGCGCGACGGCCGCGTCGATCGGCGCGGTCACAGCCGCACGCACACATTCGTCGGCTCGGTGTAGAAGTGCAGCGAAGACGCGCCGCCCTCCCGGCCGATGCCGGAGAGCCCCATCCCGCCGAACGGCGAGCGCAGGTCGCGCAGGAACCAGGTGTTCACCCACGACATGCCGACGTGCATGGCCTGCGCTACCCGGTGTCCGCGGCGCAGGTCCTGGGTCCACACCGAGGACGCCAGCCCGTATTCGGTGTCGTTGGCCAGCGCGATCGCCTCGTCCTCGGTGTCGAACGGGATCAGCGCGGCCACCGGGCCGAAGATCTCCTCCCGCACCGGCCGGTCCTCGTTGGTCAAGCCGGTCCACAGGGTCGGCTCCAGCCACGAGCCACCGTCGAGTTCCGGCCCGAGCTCGGGGATCCCGCCGCCGGTCAGGGTCTTTGCTCCGGCCTCCTCGGCCAGCGCGACGTAGTCCAGCACCTTGCGCCGGTGCTCCGGCGAGATCAGCGGGCCCGTGGTCGTCCGCTCCGCCGACGGATCGCCGAGGCGTAGCCCGCGTGCCCGCTCCACGAGCCCGGCCGCGACGTCCTCGAACACTGAGCGCTGCACGTACACCCGCTCGGTGCAGAGGCACACCTGCCCGGTGTTCGCGAACACCGAGCGGGTCAGCCCGGCCAGCGTCTCGTCGAGATCGGCGTCCTCGAACACGAGGGCGGCGTTCTTCCCGCCGAGTTCGAACGACACCGGCCGGACCCGGGGCGCGACGGTGCGCATCACCTGGGTCCCGGTGGCCGACGAGCCGGTGAACGTCACGCCGTCGATTCCGGGATGCTCGGTCAGGTACTGCCCCGCCGAATCGCCGCCGAACCCGTGCACCACGTTGTAGGCGCCCGCGGGCAACCCGGCCTCGGCCAGCACCTCGGCCAGCAGGGTCGCGGTGGAGGGGGTCTGGTCGCTCGGCTTGACCACGACCGCGTTGCCGCAGCCGAGCGCGGGCGCGACCTTCCAGGTCAGCAACAGCAGCGGCAGGTTCCACGGCACGATCACCGCGACCACGCCGAGCGGTTTTCGCACGGCGTAGTTCAGCGCCTGCGCCCCGCCCGGCAGATCGGTGACGAACGATTCCTGGCCGGCGGCCGCGATCACGTCGGCGAACGTGCGGAAGTTCGCCACCGCGCGGGCCACGTCGAGTTCGCGGGCCTGGGTGACCGGCTTTCCGGTGTCCGCGACCTCGGCCGCGACGAACTCCTCGAACCGCGCCTCGATCCCGTCGGCCGCCCGGCGCAGCAACGCCGTCCGTTCCCGGACCGGGGTGTCCGCCCAGCCGTTGTGCAACGCCGCGCGGGCGCCGGTGACCGCGCGGTGCACCAGCTCGCGGTCCGCCTCGTGCACCCGGGCGAACTCCGCGCCGGTCGCCGGATCGATCGCCGGGAACCCCGGCCCGTCGGGCTCGGCGAACCCACCGTCCACGAAGTTGCGGATCCACCGCACTGACTGCGTCATGCCGTCCACTGTGGCCCGCCGGGCCATGCGGAACAAATGCGTATCCGCTCCCCTCCTATGCCGAAATAGACATATCGCAGGGTCAGGCGTTCGCGCGCCGGAGACGTTCGGCCGCCTGCGCGCGGAGAGCGTCGTCGGCCTTCGGAGCCTTGCCGTGCAAGGCTTCCCAGCGGACGTCATGCGCCGCCGTCCACAGGCTGGCCGCCCACGCGACCTCCTGCTCCTCCTCGGTGAACCGGCGCCCGCGGTGATCCTGGTAGGCCGCCAGGAACGCGGCGGAACTCTCGATCGGCGGCAGCGCGGCCGGCCCGGTCTTGGGGAACACGCCACTCGCGGCGCCCACCAGCGCCGCCTCCGGCTGCCAGGCCAGGCTGTCCCAGTCGTGCACCGACCACACCCGCGTGCCGTGCCAGCAGAGGTTCTGCGCTTCGAAGTCGGCGTGGCCCAGCACGCACGGCAGGTCCGCGGCCAACAGCCGCTCACGCACCCGGCGCGCCGTGTCGACGACATACGCGGGCACCGCGCTCTGATCCAGTTCGTCGAGGGACCGGATCGACGGCCACACCCCGGGATCCCGATGATCCCACCGCGACCAGCGCGGATTCGGCAACGGCGGCGGGACGGCCAAACCGGCCAGCCCAGCCATCAGCCGGGCGAACACCTCCGCGTACCGCACGGCGACGTCCGGCGAGTCACCGGGCAGCGGCTCACCGCCGGGACGGAATTCCTCGGTGTGCACGGCCAGCACGCCGACGCCGACCGGAGGCGTGAGCGGCCGAGGGCAAGGAAACCCCTTGTCCGCCAACCAGGTCTGCGCGGCGACACAGGACGCGGCCCGCCCGTCGTCCTCGCGCGCCTTCACCACGACGTCCTGTCCGTCCGCCAGTCGCAGGCCGAAGACCGTCGACATCGATCGCAGTTCGAACCGGACGCCGACGGGCTCGGCTCCCAGGTGTTCCGCGCACCAGACCGGCAGCCAGTCCGGGAGATCGTCCAATGCCACACAGGGACTGTGCCAGGTTTGCCGCATTCCCGCGCCCGGGTTTGCGCGTGAAGGCCCCCTTCCCTCGGCTGAGCCGAGGGAAGGGGGCCTTCACGCGCCGAACGAGAGGCGACCTCGCCAGCTATACCCATATGGGCATAACAGACCGACGATTCGGCATTTGTGGCCTATGCCTCACGGTGTCAGGCTTCTGCCCAATCGCCAGCAGCCGCGCTCGGCTGTCGCCCGACTCGATTGGGTTATCGCAGATGAACGCACCCGCGCCCCGCAAGATCGCCGCCGCCACCCTCGCCGGAACCACCTTGGAGTGGTACGACTTCTTCCTCTACGGCACCGCGTCCGCGCTGATCTTCAACAAGCAGTTCTTCCCCTCGCTCAGCCCTACGGTCGGCACCCTCGCCGCCTTCAGCACCTTCGCCGTCGGCTTCATCGCCCGCCCGCTCGGCGGCCTGGTGTTCGGCCACTTCGGCGACCGGATCGGCCGCAAGTCCACACTGGTGGTCTCGCTGATGCTGATGGGTGTCGGGTCCACGTTGATCGGGTTGATCCCGAACTACCAGGCGATCGGAATCTGGGCGCCGATCCTGCTGGTGGCGATGCGGATCGTGCAGGGCATCGGGCTCGGCGGCGAAGGCGCGGGAGCGACGCTGATGTCGATGGAACACGCGCCCGCCGGTCAGCGGAACCGGTACGCCGGGTTCCCGCAGATGGGCACGCCCGCCGGGCTGGTGCTGGCGAATCTGTTGTTCCTCGGCAGCAGCGCGGTGATGCCCGCGAGCGCGTTCGCCGCCTGGGGCTGGCGAATCCCGTTCCTCCTGAGCTTCGTGCTGGTCGCGATCGGCCTGATGATCCGGCTGCGGATCACCGAATCACCGTCGTTCACCCGGGCGGCCCAGGACGACAAGGTGGTCCGGTTCCCGCTCGGGGCGGCGTTCAAGGTCGGCTTCGGCAGGCTCGCGCTGACCCTGCTGGTCGGCGTGGCGAACTCGGCGGTCGCCTACGTGTTCATGGTCTTCACCCTGTCCTACGGGACCCAGAGCCTCCACTACGACCGGCAGTTCCTGATCCTCTCGGTGACCGGATCGGCGGTGCTGTGGTTCGCCACCATCCCGCTTTGGACGCGGATCGCCGACCGCCACGGCAGGCGCACCATGTTCGTCGCCGGGTCGGCCGCGCTCCTGCTGTGGTGCCTCGCCTTCTTCCCGTTGCTGAACACCGGGAACTCCGGGCTCGCGATGCTCGCGCTGGCGGGCATGGGCCTGGTCGTCCCGATCACCCACTGCGTGCAGGGCGCGATCATCGCGGACACCTTCCCGGTCAACGTCCGGTTCTCCGGAATGTCGCTTCTGTTGCAGGGCGGCGCGATCCTCGGCGGCGGGCTCGCCCCGATGATCGCCACCGCGGTGCTCAACGCCACCGGTTCGACCATCGGTATCACCTGGTATCTGGCCGCGATCTGCGGCGTCAGCATGGTCAGCGCGATGGTCCTGTTCCGGCTGATCCCGTCCGACACCACGGAATCCACAATGGACGGAGCGCGCGACGAAAGCCACACCCTCCAACGCTCATCCGGGACCATCCGGTAAGTCAAGATGCACGCATCTCGACATTGGAGGTTCCATGCCCAAGGGCTACTGGGTCAGCGTCTACCCCACCATCGCGGACCCCGAGGCGCTCGACGCCTACAACAAGCTGGCCGGTCGGGCCGTCAAGGCCGCGGGCGGGCGGACGTTCGCCCGCGGCGGCGGCCGGGTCGTCGCCCACGAAGCCGGGATCGCCGAGCGCGTCGTCCTGATCGAGTTCGACAGCTTCGAACAGGCGGTCGCCGCCTACGAGAGCGCGGCCTACAAGGAGGCACTGGCCGCACTCCCCGACGGGTTCGAACGCGACTTCCGCATCGTCGAAGGCCTCGACTGACGTTCTAGCCGACACCCGCGCCGGGAGGACCTCCCGGCGCGGGTTTTGTGCGTCCGCCCTGTCCGCGCTCCGATCGCAGACCCGTCCGAACAAAATAGTCTTTTTGGACTATACTGATCGGACCAGATCGGAGAAGCGCCCTTGCGAACCCTCACCATCCTCGGGCTGGCCGTGCTGCGACTGCTCAGCCGGCAACCCCAACACCCCTACGAAGTCCGGCAGCGCCTGCGGGAAGAAGGCCTCGACCACTTGATCAAGGTCACCCACGGCGCGCTCTATCACACGTTCGACGTCCTCACGAAGGCCGCGCTGATCGAAACGGTCGAGACCACCCGGGAGGGCAAGCGCCCGGAGCGGACGGTCTACGCGATCACCGACGAAGGACGCGAAGTCGCCCTCGAACGGTTGCGGGAACTGCTTTCCACACTCCAGCCGGAGTACCCGACCTACTGTGCCGCGCTCGCCTTCATGTCGTTGCTCCCCAAGGAGGACGCGGTCGCCCAGCTGGAGCGTCGGGCCGTGCTGCTGGAGGCGTCGCTGGCATCGGCGACGGCGGGGAGCGACGCGCTCGTCAAACGCGGTGTGGCGGCGATCGACATCGTCGAGATCCGGCACCTGCAGGCACATCTGCGCGCCGACCTGGACCTGACGCGCGCGATCGTCGAGGACATCCACGAGGGACGCCTGGACTGGCAGCCCGGCGAACGATCGACCGAAGAGAAAGCGGACGGATGAGCAGACTGCGGGGGAATCCCTGGGCCGTGCTGGTGGCCCTCTGCCTCGGGTTCTTCATGACCTTGCTCGACACGACGGTCGTCGGCGTCGCGATTCCGAACATCGTCGAGCGGCTGGGCACCTCGTACAACGAGGTGCTCTGGGTCAGCAACTCCTACGTCCTGGTGCTGGCGGTCTTCCTGATCACCGGCGGCAGGCTCGGCGACCTGTTCGGGAAACGCGGCGTCTACCTCGCCGGGGTCGCGGTGTTCACGCTGGCGTCCCTGCTGTGCGCGCTGGCGCGGGACCCCGGCCAGCTCATCGCGGCCCGCACGGTGCAGGGCCTCGGCGCCGCTTTGCTGATCCCCCAGACGATGTCGATCATCATGGGCGTCTTCCCGCCGGAGCGGCGCGGAACCGCGCTGGGCGTCTGGGGTGCGGTGGCCGGAGTCGCCACCATCACCGGGCCGCCGCTGGGCGGCTTCCTCGTCGGCGCACTCGACTGGCGCTGGATCTTCACCGTCAACGTGCCGCTGGGCATCCTGATCCTGGTGTTCGCGCCGATGATCATCCCGGCGGGGGCCAAGCCGCCGGGGACCGGCCGGTTCGACGTGCCCGGCGCGGTACTGGTGATCCTCGGCCTGTCCTGCCTGGCTTTCGGTCTGCAGGAAGGGCAGCGCTACCACTGGGGAACGGTCTGGTCCTTCGTGAGCATCCCGCTGCTGCTGGTGCTGGGCGTGGCACTGCTGGTCGCGTTCGGCTTCACCCAGCGCAGGCCCGGCACGCGCGCGCCCATGGTGCCGTTCGCGCTGCTGACCGACCGCAACTTCAGCCTGATGAACGCCGGCGCCATCGGGCTGTCGGTCGGCATCATGAGCATGGCGATCGGCTTTCAGCTTTACGCACAGTCGGTGCTGGGTTTCTCGGCGCTGGCGGCGGGCATGATCAGCCTGCCGATGTCGGCGATCTCCGTGGTGCTCGGCCCGTACGCGGGCAGGCTCAGCGACAAGGTGGGCGGCAAACCGATCGTCGTCACCGGCCTGCTGTTGTTCGGTCTCGGCCTGCTGATCTTCTCCCTGACCTCCACTGTGGACAGTACAGTGTGGACACTCCTGCCCTCGATGATCGTGATGGGGCTGGGGCTCGGCGCGACGTTCGCCCCACTGACCACCGTGGCCATGTACGACGTGCAGCCGATGATGGCGGGCTCCGCGGCCGGCGTGCTGAACGCGACGCGGCAGATCGGCGCGGTGCTCGGCACCGCCGGTTTCGGTGTGCTGCTGCAGAATCAGCTCGTCGGCACCCTGGTGACGCGCGCCGAGTCGGTGGCCACGACACTGCCTCCCGAAGTACGCGGGGAATTCGTCGACGGAGTACGGCGCGCCACCGGCAGCGGCCTGGACTTCGCCGAACTGCAGGCGGGCACCGCGGTGCCGGTCCCGAGCGGGACCACCCCGGCGGTCGCCCAGCGGATCGCGACGGCGGCGGACGAAGTGTTCTCCGGCGGTTACGTCGCGGCCATGCACGGCGCGATGGTCCTCCCGGTCACCGCCGTGCTCCTCGGCGCGGTCTGCGGGCTGCTGGCCAAACGCAGGCGACCACCGGCTGCCGCACCGGACAACGCGGCGGAAAAGCTCCCGCCCCGGCGCGCTAGGGCAGAAAACCCCTCTTGACCGGGGTCGCGCGGCGAGACGATGCTGGGAGTCTTGTCTGCTTTTCCGGAGGGGAACAATGCGACGACTCTTCGTGCTTCTCTGCGCCCTTTTCCTGATCGCGACGGCCGTCCCGGCGGCGGCCGATACGCCGTCCGATCCGGTTCCCGGCGAAAGACCCCCGCTGGGGATCACCTGGGCGACTGGGGATCCCTACTGCGTCTACCAGTACAGCGAGAACGCCGTGAAGGCCGCGGCGGACCAGCTGGTCAGCTCGGGGCTGCGTGACGCCGGATACGAATACGTCATGCTCGGCGACTGCTGGCAGGCGGCCCAGCGCGACGCCGACGGCAAGCTCACCGCCCGTGCCAGTTTCCCGTCGGGTATCCCGACGCTGGTGGACTACGTGCACTCGCGCGGGCTCAAGATCGGTTTCTACAGCGGAACGGGCGCGACGACCTGCAGCCGCCAGGCCGCGGGCTCGCTCGACCACGAAGACCTCGACGCCCAAACCTTCGCCGACTGGGGCGCGGACTACCTGCGCTACGACACTTGTTACAGCGTCAACGGCGACGCTCCCGCGCGGGTCAAGAAGATGGCGGACGCGATCAAGCGCACCGGCCGTCCGATCACCCTCGAAGTCGACGACTACGACCGCGAGCAGAAGCCGTGGCTGTGGGCACGGGCGGCGGGCGCCCAGCTCTGGCGCACCTACAAGACCGCGACCTTCACCTTCGGTTACTCGACGAACAGTCTCGACAAGCAGTACGGGCTCGACGGCTACAAAGGACCGGGCGGCTGGAACATGCCGGGCTCGTTCACCTTCAGCTACCTCGATACCGCGGAGCGGCAGGCCAAACTCGGGCTGTGGGCGGTGCTCAACGCGCCGCTGGTCGCCGACATGGCGCTGACGGCCGACACCACGCTCCCGGCCGCCGAGATGAGCAACCGCGACATCATCGCCGTCCAGCAGGACTGGGCGGGCGTCGCCGGGCACAAGGTCCGCGACACGGGCTGGACCGAGGTGTGGACGAAACCGATGTCCGACGGCTCGGCGGTCCTGGTGCTGTTCAACCGCGGCGAACTGGCCGCGCCGATCACCACTTCCGTCGCCGACGCCGGACTCCCCGCCGCGTCCGGATATCGCGTACGCGACCTGTGGACGGGCGACGAGACCGTGACGACCGGCGCGCTCGGCGGCACCATCGGGCGGCACGCCGCCACCGTGCTGCGGGTGTGGCCGGCGAACGTGACCGCCGCGCCGCGGACGTCGCTGACCGTCGACCTGCCCGACTCCGTGCCGCCGTCCCAGCCGGTGACCACCACCGTCAAGTTCACCAACTCGGGTTCGACGCCGGTCACCGGAGCCCACCTGAGCTTGACCGCGCCCGCGCAGTGGCAGTTCGACGGCCCCGCCGAAGCGACCACCGAGACCGTCGAACCGGGTGCCACCTGGGAGACCGCGGTGACCCTGCGCCCGGTTTCGACCGCCACCGAGCCGTTCAAGATGCCGGCCACGGTGACGTACACGACCGCGCAGGGCCCGCGGACCGCGACCGCGTCGGCCGAGTCGCCGCTCATGCTCGCGCCGAATCCGCCTTACACCAACGGATTGCTCAGCACCCTCCCGTGGATCTCCACGGAGAACGGCCTCGGGCCGGTCGAGCGCGACAGCGTCGACAACGGTCATCCGTTCACGATCAACGGCAAGGTCGAAACGCGCGGCGGGCTGGGCGCACACGCGCCGTCTGTCGTGCGGTACTACCTCGGCGGCAAATGCAAGCAGTTCACCGCGACCGTGGGAATCGACGATCGCGGGCCGAACGGGACAGTCGGGTTCCGGGTGCTCGGTGACGGCGTCGAACTGGAGGCCACGGGGGACATGCGGCACGGGGATGCCGCGCAGCGTCTCGTCGTGCCGTTGACAGGCGTGCAGGTGCTCGCGCTCGCCGTGGACGACGCCGGCGACGGCTCCGCCGACGACTGGGGTGACTGGGTGAACCCGTACATCAGCTGCTGAACACATCTGATGGCAAGTCCGTGAAGGCCTCCTTGAGGGACCCTGGGTCCCTCAAGGAGGCCTTCACGGACCGGCCGTTCGACCCGGTAGTCACTCAATCGCGTCGCGCCGGAAGGCGGCCCGATAGTCCCTGGGCCGCTGCCCCGTGTGCTTCGCGAAAAGAGCGGCGAACGTCCCCGGGTCCCGGTAGCCGACGGCGGCGCAGATCCCGGCGACCGTGCGGTCCGTCGTCTCAAGAAGGTGGCGGGCGCGCCGGACCCGTGAGGCATGCAGGTATTCGAGCGGGCTCTGCCCGGCTTCCGCCGCGAACCGCCGCAACATCGTCCGGGTGCTGACGTTGAACCGTCCGGCCAGTGCGGCGAGATCGTAGCGGGCGGCCAGGTTCTGGTCGAGCCAGCGCATGACCGGGCGGGCGAATCCGTTGCCCGGCCGCGGAAGCAGCCGCGCGTCGACGTAGGGCGTCTGCGAAGACCGCGCGTCGTCGACCAGCGCCACCCGCGCCGTCGTCCGTGCGACATCGGCGCCGCTGTGTTCCCGGATCAGCCCGAGCGCGAAGTCGTACATGGCACTGAAGGCCGCCGTCGTCGTGACTCCCCTGTCGGTGACGACGAGATGCTCGGGCCGGACGCGGGCTTCAGGGCGACGTCGAGCCAGCTCGTCCGCGAAAAGCCACGAGGTGGTGGCCCGGCGACGGTCGAGGAGCCCGGCCTCGGCGAGCAGGAACGCGCCGACGCAGATCGAGACGACGACGTTGCCCGCGGCCGCGTGGGACCGGATCGCCTCGACCTCTCCAGCTAGGCGTGCCAGCTTCGCGTCGACGTCCTGGCCGGGTACGTGCTCGAATCCCGGCACGACGAGGACGTCGACCTCACGCAACGGCGAGACGGTCAACGTGACACCGCCCGACGCGACGACCCGGCGGCGGGGCGAGACGACGGAAACCTCGTACCCGGCCTGGTCCGGACCGGCGACGTACGCGGCCATGGTGAGCAGGTCCGGAACACCGAAGACTTCGGACGCGAAGCAGCCCGGGTACGCCAGGACACCGACTCGCAACACGTGGCGAGATTACCCCGATATCCGGCGATCCGGCCCATTCCCCGGGCGGCCGCGCTGGTCGAAGCTGCGGTCATGCGCGAACACTCCGACGACGCGATCGCCGATTTCTCCCACCGCACGCTGGAGGTGGACGGCGTGCCGAAGACGGTTCACGTCGCGGGTTCCGGCCCCGGCGTGGTGCTGATGCCGGAAATGCCCGGCATCAGTCCCGACGTCCTCCGGTTCGCACGGTGGGTGCGAGACGCCGGGTTCACCGTCTACGTCCCCTCGCTCTTCGGGGCCGACGGCGCCTATCCCACCGCCAAGGCCGGCGAGGAAGTGGTCCGCCGCGCCTGCGTCAGCGCCGAATTCCGGGCGTTCGCCGGAGGCGGCACGAGCCCCGTCACGCGGTGGTTGCGGGGGCTCGCGCGGATCGCCCACGCGGAATGCGGCGGCCCCGGGGTCGGCGCGATCGGCCTGTGCTTCACCGGCAACTTCGCGCTCACCATGGCACTCGAACCCGCCGTCATCGCCCCGGTGGTCAACCACCCGTCATTGCCGTTGGACGACCCGGGCGGCCTCGAACTCGGCGACGAGGACGCGGCCGCGCTCCGGGACCGCATCTCGCGCGACGGCCTGAAGGTGCTCGCCTACCGCTTCGAGGGCGACCGCTGGTGCACCGGACAGCGGTTCGCCGCTTACCAGGCGCTCCTCGGTGACGCCTTCGACGGGCGTGTCCTGCCGGACACCGCCGCGAACACCGACCCGCCACCGTTCTTCCGTGACGTGGTCGGCACACCGCACAGCGTCGTCACCGCCCACCTCGTGGACGCCGAAGGCCACCCCACGCTGTGGGCCAGGGACGAGATCCTCGCGTTCCTCACCGAGCGCCTGTAGAAACGAAGATCATCCGAGCCCGAGAGGAGAACGACATGCGCCGGGCCGACGTCTCCGATCACAGCGCGATCGTCGACCGTGTCCAGCGGTGGTGGGGCGACTCGCGCACCCCCGCCGAGGCCCGCGAACTCTCGCTGCTGCTTCCCAAGCTGTTCCTCCAGTTCTTCTCCAGTACGAGCCTGGTCCTGGAGGACGAAACCGGAATCAGGGCCTTCCTCGTCGGCTTTCACGCCCCCGACAACGACGTCGAGGCCTACATCCATTTCGTCGGCGTGGATCCGGAACTCCGCGGGCAGGGGACGGCGCGCCAGCTGTACACGACCTTCTTCCGGCACGCCGCCGAGGCGGGCCGCACGGAAGTCCGCGCGATCACCTCCCCGGCGAACACCGGATCCATCGCCTTCCATCGCGCCATGGGGTTCACGCTCGAAGCAGGCGACCGGGTGATCGACGGTCTTCCCGTGCACGGCGACTACGACGGCCCCGGCCAGGACCGGGTGTGCTTCTTCCGGCAGATCACCCCTCAGCCGTAGATGGAGGCGGCCCATTCCGGGTGGTCGATGAACGGGTTGCGGTTGTGCTGGAACTGGTCGTAGATGACCTGGTTCCGGCGCTGCTCGGTGGCGTCGGGCGGGTCCTGGGTGTTCCAGGTCAGCAGCACCGAGAGCCTGCCGATGTTGGGTTTGGAGCCGTTGTCGACAGCATCGTTGGGTTCGAGATCGGGGAAACCGTCGGTGCCGTCGTAGCGGACGGCCATGTACAGGATCATGCGCGCCACGTCGCCCTTGACCGCGTCCCGCGGCTCGAACGAGTCGTCGTCGGTCAAGCTGCCGGGCGCCTCCTCGACCGGCGAGCCTCCGGCGTCGAAGTCCTTGTTCCCGCGCGTGCTGTTGACCGACGCGTCCTCCGCGCGCAAGTGATGCAAGTCGGTCCCCGGCCCGACGGCGGTGCCGAAGTCGCCGTGCGACTTGGCCCAGACATGTTCCCGGTTCCAGTCGTCGACTCCCCCGCCGTTGGCGGTCTTCGCCTGCGAACGACCGCTGTAGAGCAGCACGACGTTCGCCTTGTTGGCCGGATCCTCGTCGGTCGCCCTGATCCCGTCCCACACCTGGTCGTAGGTCAGTTTGGTGTTGGTGCTGATGATCTTGTGCAGCGCGGCTTTGAGTTCGGGGCCGGTCTTGCCCAGCGCGTCCTGGTAGTAGTCGTCACCGGACACCGGCCCCGCGAGAGCCGGTGGCGCGAACGCGAGCCCCGCCGCGGCACCGAGCGCGAGGACGAACGAGAGACGGCGGGTCGGCTGCATGCACAGTTCCTCTCCCCAGAGGCGCCGGCCAGGATCGTCGTCCGCTCGACCACGACCCGGCAACGCACTAGTCAGCTAGTTGGAAAAATACTGTCATGTCTGTCAACACCCACTTTCGGCTGGTGACATCCGCCGCCGGTCACGCGACAATCGTCGTCCTGATCGTGACTCACCGGAGGGCCGCGTGGCCGAGCTGAGCGAGCAGATCCGCGACTGGGTCGTGGCACCGAACTTCTGGCATCTGGCCACGGTGAACCAGGACGGTTCCCCTCAGGTCTCCCCCATGTGGATCGACATCGAAGGCGGCTTCATCGTGTTCAACACCGCCATCGGCCGGGTGAAGGAGGAGAACCTCCGCCGTGATCCCCGTGTCTCGTTGTCGTGCCTGGACACGACCGATCCCTACGACCGCGTGGTGATCCACGGCCGGGCCGTCGAGTTCGTCGAAGGCGACGAGGCGGATCGCTGCATGGACCGGCTGGCGAAGAAATACGTCGGCACCGACCGGTTCGAATGGCGGATCCCGGGAGAACGGCGGGTGAAGGTTCTCGTCGAACCGATCCGCGTCCGCCATGTCGTCGGGGTCGAGCCTTTCCGGCGCGGACGTCTCGGCTGAGTTTGGTCCTTTGTGGACGCTTGGGACCGTGATGCAACCGAAAGGCCCACTCGCTACGTCCACGGCACATGAGATGGATCGCAGTGTGTCTCCTCTTGGTCCTGGCGGGATGCGGCGCCGGCACGGGTCAGGCGAAGCTGGAGGCCTTCGTGGGACTCGGCTCGGCCCCGCTGCCAGTGGGG
>Ga0307518_10001377_pt1 | contig 18078 bp, 11 predicted proteins | sample 25_EM_MG_FD_203889 | JGI IMG/M metagenome (GOLD analysis project Ga0307518, IMG submission 203889) | Populus trichocarpa ectomycorrhiza microbial communities from riparian zone in the Pacific Northwest, United States - 25_EM | ecosystem: Host-associated > Plants > Roots > Unclassified | place...
CTATTTATTTTATTATGGATAGTTTTTAGAATTAATACATCCCCCTTTATTATATTTGCATATCAAATTTTATCCTTATTTTTTATTGTTATTTTTTAACCTTGGCAAGTTTTCTATTCAATAAGGTGTGTATATATATATTATTTTCTTATTTTAAATATTTATATAATTTTATCAATCTTATTATTCTTAAATATATCCATACAGGCGTGTAGAAATTATTTATTCATGAGTTTTATAATTTTTATTCAAACTTGGTTTCATTATCATAATAAGTTTCTATTAAAAAACTATGTTTCTAATAAAAAAAAATTTCTTCAAAAAAATTATGAAACAGGAAAGGGAATGAGAATTATTCGTATGCAAATAAACGAGTCAATGTCAGAACTGAACTCGTATTGCCTCTAGTATTTTGGAGGTGTTTTGGCTAAGAAAATGGATTGAAATTTGTTTTTTTTTTTTTGAAAAAATTGTCAGTTTTTTTTTAGCCACTAGAAAATACATTAAATGCATCGTCTGACTTTTCTTTCCAAAAACAACTGGGGCAAAAAAAGAAGAAAAAAAGACCTAGTGATGGAAAACCTAACAAAATAGGCTAGCAGGTTGGCCTAACAATTTGTTTAAAATTAATGTTTTTTATATGTTTTTTTTTAAATTATTTTTTATTTATATTTAAATTAATACTCATTATTTTTTTTTAATTTTGTTCAGAGAGCTTCTTTTAAATGACAATTACTTTTTGGTTATTTTGTATGCATTTAATTTTTGAAGAGGTTTTTTCTTATTCATCTATATATATATATTTGTATAGATGAACTTTATTTTTTAAAATAAAAATTATTTATTTTCAGATAATATTTTTAATTTGTGTAACCTTGCATATTTTTATTTTATTTTATTCAATCAATTTAAAGTGTGTATCTTTTTCTATTATTGTTTGATTGAATAAAAAAATTATTTTAATAAATAAATTTCACGAATACAATCGGGAAAGTATCTTGTCTTGCAAGATTAAATATCTTGATCTATACCTGTCTCTCGATTTTTCTTGTTTTATTTTTACTTATTGTTTATGATCTTTTTATTTAGGTATTAACACACATAGTTCTCAATATATTTTATTACATGTATGTATAAACTTCTTTATTTTCACTTAGAATTTTTTTAACTACAAAAACGTGTCGGAAACGCCTGTGTATACAATTTTTTACGTTGGAAAAAGAAATATATGACCCGCGGCAAAGCGTGAGTCAAATATCTAGTAGAAACTCTAAATTGTATGGGGTTTTCACTATAGCAATCCACAATGAAAACCCTACTTTACCCTTATATAAATTATCCACTTAACTACCAATGAGGGGTAAGATGGTCTTTTTAATGGGACACATATGTCATTGCCAAATTATTTAGGGTCATAATGGTCTTTTTGTATTGTTTAGAAACATTGTAATAACTAAAATAACCTTAGAAGCAAAAATAATGAATTGGTGTCTAAGGGCTTTATTGACATTTTCTTTTTTTAAGCACAATTGAATTATTTAACTACTCTCGAAATCAAGAAAATTAAAACTTCATTGCAAGGGCTTTTTGGTTTTTTTTTACTCTTAGTTCTTTTGTAATACTCACATTGAATAAGATCCAATTTAGTCTTTTTACTTTTTAAGCACAATTAAACTACTTAAATGCCTTTATAATAAAAAAAAAATTAAAACTTCCTTGCAGGGTATTTTGGTCTTCTTCTCTTGGTTTTTATGTAATACTCATGCTGGATTTGGAGCAATTTAATATTTTAGTATAGATAAAATATTAATAAAAAAACGTTGTTAGTATGTGCATGTGGATGCCACCTATGCCTTCCGAGTGATCCGTGTAGCATCATACAACCATCAAATATCGTTGTCTATGGTGGTTTTTGAAGTGTGTTAATGTTCTCTTATTAGTGATGTGGCACATGTCGGTGGAAGTGTGATGGTTTGTTGTTAGTGAGCCTTTTTTTTTACTTCTTTTCTCTCTCTTCCCAAAAAAAATTAAAAGTTGACCCTCTTTGTTTTTGGTATTTCAATTTCAATTCTTATTCTTTTGATTTATGATTTTTGTTCTTTTTCCTTTTTATAAAAGCTTTAATTATTTTCAATTTAGTCCTTTAATTTTAATTTTTCATATATTATTTTTTCAATTCGGTCCTTATTATTATGAGTTATAATTTTTTTCCTTGGCCTTTTTGTAATAGTTTTATTGGTTTTCATTTTCATCTTTCAATCCAAGTTTATGGTGTATTTTTTTTCTAATTTAGTCCTCATTGATTGATTTTTTTTCCTTTTGTTAAAGTTAATTTTCTTTTCAATTTAACTCTCCAATATAAAATTTTGGGTTGCCATCTAATTTATTTTTATTTCAATTTTCACCCTCAATATTTTAATTACCTTTTTTTTTTCAGATCCTTTTGTGTAATTGTTTTTATTTTCAATTTTATCCTTTAGCATTTGATTTGTTAGGGATCAGGCTTCGTGGTTTTTCTATATATGGTGCTTCTGGTTTAATGACCAAGGTCACGAGTTTGAAAAGTTAACACTAGTCAACACCCTGTTTTTTTGGAATATTTTCTTTTCTAATTTCATCGTTTGTTATTAATTTTTTTAAAGATTGGCTTTGTGATTTAATTTCTTCAATTTCTTTTCTATCAGATTATTCTAATCTCATGACCTTAGCCACTGGTTTTGTAGGTTAACCCGATTTGACTCACTCTTTATTACTTATATTAAATATCTATCACGCTAACTTAGGTTCAGTTGGACAAGTTTTTTGTCCCTTTTTTTATCCAGTTAGACACCATATTCCAAATATTTGGAGATAAATAATAGGACCCTAACAAAGATGAAATTTGTCTTAAATGAGGACGGTGCATTGGTTCCTAAAGATCAAGTTGGCGAGGAAGAGGATGATAAAAAAAACGAATAACAAGTTGGTGATGATGAATTTGCTAATGTGTTTGAGACACCACTTCTAAATTCCTCTCCTGAAGATGTTGGTGCTAGCTCATGAAGATCTAAGATGGATGATTGCCTAGCCCATATTTAGGCTGATGTGAGTTATCTTTAAAAATCACAAGCACACATCCTCTCTAATCAAGAGCATATGGCTGGCAATATACGAGATATCAAGGATATGATGACTAGCTTGCTCTCTTGCTATCAATCACTCTAAATGATTCTCATGTTTTTTATTTTACTTTCTTTTCCTTTCTATAATGAAGATATATTTTGAATATTATATTATGTTTCTTTAATTTTTTTTCACTTTTCTTATTTACTTTTTATTGATAACAAAGGGGGAGAGAAAAACTTATTGTGAATAACCTAATAGAAAAAAAAAATCACAAAGCCCTTTTTTTAAAAAAAAGAAAAACAATGTTAACATGCGTTAACTTTTCAAACTCGTGACAAAAACACTCTATTTAGAAAAACTACAAAAATTAATTTACAATCAATCAAATATTGAAGGATGTAATTGAAAAAAATTTAACTATACTAAAGGATCCAAAAGAAAAGGAATATTGATTAAAACAATGAAGATGAAAATTGAAAGAAAAATATTTTTTTATTGAAATGTAAAATTGAAAAGAAAAATCAATTTAACAAAAAAAAATCAAAAGAACAAGAATCAAATTGAAAAAAAAAAACATCACAAATTGTGATTCGAGAATGAAATTAAAAATAAATAATAATTTTATAAAAAAGACAAGAATAAAAAATAAAAAATAATATTTCAGGGATGATTATACATGGGATATTGTAAAATCTAGTTTCTGAGTCCAAGATTTGTAGCATCAAGTGATCCAATCTGTTTCCCATGGATAAGTTAATAGGATTCATTTCAAAATCATGTCAAGCAAGCTGATGTAATGGTGAAAGCATAGACTATATTCACGTTGTCCGAAACCATGATTATTACATTTTATTTATGTACTATGATAATTACATGGAGGAAATATTCCCTTCAAGCTAAGATTCTTGTTCAATTAGAGGTCCTGTAATTTACAGGACCATCTTTAAGTTTAAAACTCAGCCAGGTTCAATCCACAAGTACCAAACCACTAATTAGCTTGGTTTTATTAACTTTAGCGAACTCATAGCCTAGCTTCAAGCATCCTTTGTCTGTTAACCCTTGCAATGAAGTCATCAGCCCTTTTGTTCAATTCCTCTGTAGGCAAACTGAGGGCGTCTTCCTGTAAATCCTTTCTTTCCTCGTGTACTTTCAAATTTGCCTCAGCCATTCCTTTCCCTTCATTCTTTTTTCCGTTTTCGCAAGTTCTGCTACGTTTTTCTTTGGAAGATTTCCCCATGTTTGTCTCTTTCTTCTGTTCAACACTAGAAGCTGTTTGAAGGCTCCTTTTGTGGTCAATGTACTCATCATAGTAAACATCAGTAGCTGGTGGAGAATTTGTAGTAAAGAACTTGGACTCTCCAACAAGGACAAAGATTATAAGGTTGCCAACTATGAAAATGAACTTGGGGCTGAGGAAAACTGAACCTAGTTTTGGAGGAGAGCCAAAGAGAAAGAGCTTCACGGAATCAAATAGGCAGGGAAACCAGAAAGGGCTAGAACAGAAAAGAGTACAGGCCAAGACAATCAAAGAATACAGGAAAAAATTGTCAAGAAGTTGATGCTTCTTGGACTTGTTAACTGCACGAATCTCTCTTAGCTTAATGAGATCCATTTCTTGATTTTGTTTAGAATACAGAAGAGGGTTTAGTTGGGGTTATAAGGTCACCAGGAATTCACTCTATCCTTTAGGAAAGGAATAGATGCAATTCCGAGAAAGAATTCAGAGGCAAATTTTAAAAGACCACTAAAGAGAACTGCCATCTGACTGAACACAAGGCATTGTAAACATGGAATTATATAGAAGAGGAAAGGAGGTTGATTTGGTAAAATTCAAACACAGGCTACTTTTACTCTACTTTGGAATGGTTATATGACTTTATGAAAAGCTGTGAGAGATTGATTAGTGCTTATTGGCTACTTTTTTCTTTTGGCTTCCTGCTTTTCTGTATTTTATGATATGCTGATATATAACGAACTCTTGGAATAATTATTAAGGTAATCTGTGTAAACTGTGAACATTCTCCTTTCCTTTCTACTTACATGAAAGAGTGAAAATGTTTTCTTACTTGATTTTTGTTGCCTGGCATCAACTGACAAACTTTAGCTTAGTGGTTTTAACTTGGAGGGATAGGAAAGTGTTTAATGTTGCAAGAACATCAGAAATAGAAAACCAAGAATGGCTGCTTAGGATCAAGGTCCAGTGTACCTTATAATTAACAAAGTGAATGAGGAAAAATCTATGCCTATTAGACGAGCCTCATACTGTCTTTGGAGATTTGCTTTAATAATTTCATTAATACATCATTTCTGTATTATTTGGTGAAGTCATGGTGAGACTTGATAGTGCTGGGAACCAATTTTTTTTTTCCCCGAATGTTGAGAGAGAGTAACACCTAGCACGTTAATGTAGGAAGTCCACTTAAAAAAAGCGTTAGATCTTTTTCTTTCCTGAGTGCTCAGTGGAAGCGAAGTGGGAGGTTTGCTTAAAGCATGTGCTAAGCTTTTCCTTGCATAATTCTACTAGCAGAAGGCACATTGTTGAGTGGAGCAAAAAAGGGAAGCTGGTATAGGACCTGGGAAGTGGGGCATTTTTTAAGTTACTGGCAGAAAAGGGGATTGTTTGGATATATCATCTGAACGCCCATATATCCACACAGAATATGAAGCTTGGTTATGATATTAAGGGCTTGGTTGGGATTATGGAAACCTTTAATGAAAATAGAGAGAGGCCCTTTTTGAATAACAACAATATGATATTAATAGATGTAGTCTCTGTTTGTATTTCTTCATTTTGATGTAAGCAAAACTCGAAAACAGATGAACAAGATATTGGCTGTTGGCTACCACAGTAGTTTGTCTGTCTTCTGATAAACAAATTGCAATATTTAGCATCCTCTTGCACACACTTCTCTAGCTTATTGTCCACTGAACAGGGTAAAAAAATTGCATGCTCCCTGTCTTGGTAAAACTACTATGATATGCATCCATATCATTGGTAATCTAAACTTAGTTAAATAATATATGTTGAAGGTAGAAAAGGTTGCTGCATTGATTTCCTGGCAAAAAACTGGACCCATTACTTCAACCGAAAATTCTAACATTTTTACCTCCTTGTGTCTGGTGAGATTTTTCTTTTTGTTTAGCAGCAACAGGATTGAGGTATGGCGGATCGCAGTCAACATGTATACTTTTACTGATATCTTGCAACATAAAGAAAGACATGTGGTGTATCAACAAGTGATTAATGATGGTTAAACAATTCTTATATTGGATCAGGATGAATACATGTGGTGTATCAAGTAAACATTTTTTAAGCAAACAAGCGTGCAATCTCTCTTCAAAGTTTAGTCATTCAAGTAGCTTTATTAGGTGGTGAAAGCTCCAAGGCTCCTTTAGATGCATCTAGAGGAGCTATATTTGCAATTGCTTTCGATGAGGTAACTAAGCATTATTGATTTTCTCTAGACAGACGTTCCATTCCTTGAAATTCTGAAGTAAATAAGTAAATATTACCTGTTTTTAGTCTCACCTTTTAATATCTCATCACGGGCACAAACAATGGAGTTTCCCTTATTGATCCTTTTTTTTTGTGTGGGTGCGTGTAAAGATTGATAGGACAGGAATGCTTTTGCTAAAGCTAAGATTTCCTGATTTCACCACAGGATTCAAATAATTTAAAATCTTGAGTTTCTGGCTTGTTTAAGTGAGGGAGAAAAAGGAGAGAATGGCCCATCTGTGGATTAGAATCTCTGCATTTTAAGGTCACTGGTTTCCTCTACCTGTTTTTGAAACAAAAGAGATCGAGAACATTACTACATGCCTAAACTCTGTATCTGTCAGCTACAGGTGGGCACGAGGTACAAATGGAGTGTGTAAAAGTGGCTTTTATTCAATTATTCTAATAGAGCATATGAAGATTTATGCCTTATTATATAGTTTTGTGGAAGAGATGAAACTTCAGGGAAATGGCCCAAAAGGAAAGGTTTGGTAAAGCATGATTGTTTATCAACCATTGTACTCTTAACTCGATACCTTAATGCTTAAACAAAGAAAAATATCTGAAGTGCCTAAGCACATGGTCTTGCTAATCATAAAGTGAAGAACAACTGGAGATGAAGCTTTCTTGGCTTTCGGAAAAAAAATTAGAGACCTTTTAATGGGCATGGATGTGTACATAAACGAATGTACGTATCTGTACTCCACAGTACAAGAACTCTTATACCTTCCTTTGAGGGAAATCTAATTACACAAACACAAGCTAAGTATTGAGACAAAGAGGCAATTAAGGGGAAGTTTGCTACAGGTTGAAAGACATTATTGATGTATAAAGTTAGAAGAAGCCGACCTTGCACTTTTTTTCACATGTAGAAGAATCATTGATGCCCTATGGCACACAAGGAGCCAACAGAAATGCGAGTTCTCATTTCTGCGTGCAGGCTTTCACAATTTGATTACTGATTTTGCTTATCAGTCTTAACATTTTTTAGTCTCAAATGGTACTTGTATGATTCTTGTTCTTCATATTTATATAACAAGTTGCTCGTAGAGATTTTCTTTTGAACATGCTGCTTTGTACAATTAGTTTTAGAGATAGAGTTATGCTCCGAGGGTCCAACTAATTTATGATTCTCCTCAGATGTGCGAAGCAGTAGTGAACTGCAGCTCTGGAGTTTGCCCAGCTGAGAATACCTGGGAATCGGCAATATGGTCCTGTACAAGATCTCAGGTTCTACTCTTTTCAGGTGCAAACAATTTCATGAGATCATCAGACTTGAACAAATCCTATAAATTAACCATGGTGTACTTGTATAAAACTCATTGTCGAGAGCCTGTTCTTCCCCGGAATCAGTCAGGCCTTGGCCCATATACTTAGTGCTAATTCAAAAAGGTGATGAAATGCCACCATCAGTCACATTTATGTAGACCACACAAATTGGAGAGGAGATGGAGCAGTAAATTCAGAGTATTCATTAATATTCTCCATCAGAATGTCAAAGCCACCATGTTTTTATGATTAGTCTAGACGAACAGTACACCCATTTTTACTACCAAAAATATTTTCCATCATTTTGTGCACTTTATTTTTCTGATCAAGGGTTTGATTTATTAAGAGAAAATTATGATGTTTAAGATATATATGTATAATGGCAAATTTGCAATAAACATTAATTTTTGATGGATTCTAACAGAAATATGCTGTGATAAACAGTTATAAATTACAGAATATTAATTGAAATTAACATAAAAATATAGATAACACATTGTAATATTAAAAAAAAAAAAAAAATACAGAAGGTGCTAAAAACATTATAGAAGAGGTTGTCTTTGGTCCAAATCCTTAAAGCTGAACCAGCCTAACCCATAACCTTGTTTATGATCTGGAGGCTCAAACCTCTGCAACGGAAATTTTCGGGAGCCCTTTTAGTGTAAATCGTGTCTCGGCAGGGAGCCCGTGTGTTAGAGATTGTATTAAGTGTTATTTTTTAATATGTTTTTTATTTAAAAATATATTAAAAATATATTTTTTTAAAAAATTATTTTTAATATAACACATCAAAATAATTCAAAAATATAAAAATAAATTTTAAAACAGGCACTAAATTTCAAAAAGATGGCAATAAGAAAGTCAAATAAATTTACCTATTAATTTAGATATGAGATTATTCGTTCAAAGAAAAATGTGCAAAGAAAATAAAAAAAACTCATGATATACCAATTTGAAAATACAATTAAAATTACTTGCCATATACTCTCTCCATTGAATCCTTAACAAATCAAGAACTTGGTATTTGGTTGTACCAAAATTTAATTCATTGGTTGCCCTAATAAATGAATGAAATTATTTTTACTTTTTAGCTAAATCATCTTTTCTCAGTTTGGCATGATTAGGTGTATGAATAGAAAAGAGCATTGGGGTGTGACTTCAAAATATCTTCATTTTTTCCACGCACACTCTTCTTTTTCCCTCCCTGAATCGTGTGTGAACGTCATCATTTGATGCCAATTAGTTGGCCAGGAGAGGATTAATTAACTTTACTAATTAATCCCACCCCCATAATTAAGATGGTAAACACCTAAGATTGAAGAGAAAGTAGGCAGAGCATCATCGTCGAGGGGACAAATATTACCATCAAACACCACATACATTTTCAACATATCGAATTAACATAAGTATATGATAGGAAAGTCACGACATTCAAACTTGTAGATGGGTTAAAGATTTACAAGCACCAAAGTGAGGGCAGAGAAGCGAAGATCCCTACATGGGTTAAAGATCCCTACGAGGGTTAAAAGATCCCTCAAAATCCAGCTGCCGACGATGTCTTATCTATGTCTCCTCTTCTAATTATTTTTTCTCCCCTCTTCAGTAAGCCTCATGTTCTCCCTGTCCATGGACGATTCATTGTAAATCATTAGAATCCCATGAAAAATCTGCATCGATCTATTCTTTTCGAACAAAGATATCGAACTACATAAAGGGCCTCCGAATTTGTGGCTTATGGAAATATTATATGGTACAAGCAGATTGATTTACTTACTTAATCGGGGGTTGCGAACTGAACAGACTTCTTCTTGCCTTTGCCACCACTACCGCTGGCAATGGGGGGCTCGGGATGGGAAAACTGATGATCTTGTACCCCTATAAATTTCGTGATATGCTCTCTCACATACCTTTCATAAACGAAAGCTGCCCCCTTGAACTGTGGTAGAACCAACCATGCTGCCAACACCAGTTTCAAAGAGTACCATATGGGAATCCTACAATAACACAATCGGAGCCCCATTAACTAGAGATTATAGACTCTAGATTCAAGAGGAGAAAAGGAATTCATAACTGCTAATTAAAATGCCAAAAAAGAATATGCGGAAAGAAAACTTTCTTAATTTACCACTCTAAAAGGGACTGGAGCAGCATCTCTGTAAGAGTAAGAAATGAATATAAGATCCAATAAGCAAGCCACTGCTTATCATCCTCTCTCGATGGACTCTCTATAGCAACCACTGATGCATACCTATTTACCAAAAGAACAATTAGATAGATTGAAAATTTGGTGTGCACACACCCTACGAGAAACAAAAGAGCACAAACAAAACAAAAAAGTTCCAAACTTCTGGAAATGGTTCAGATTCTCACAAGGGGTATAGCAACATCAACACTGGCCTGCGAGTTATTAAACAAACATCAATCAGATCAACCAAATTATTAAGTCCTAAAAACAAAGAAAGGAAGGAATATCTTGGGATCACTCAATATTTACCCAGATATTGTATGAACGTGAGTGAGAAAAGTCAATAAACGACCCATATTTGCTGGTCTCGCTCTTCCTGTTAGTTTTCTTAGCGACAAGAGACACCAAAGGAACTGTGAGAAAGGCTTGAAAGTCAGTACCGAAAGGAGAGTGAAGTTGAAACCAATAAATGACAATGATAAGTGGCTCAAGACTTGAAAGTGAAGGGACCGCTTATATTGTGTCCTTTTTTTATTTATTTTTAAATATATTAAATTAATTATTTTAAAAAATATCCTATATCGCAATCCAAAAAGCGCTACACCGTCAAATTGGTATTGGTCGTTATTTAAAGTTATGGCGCGTGCAGGAACATGTTGCATTTCAATCCTAAAATTCACAATCTTTATTACTTTAATCACATATCTTGTTATATAAAATTATTTTAAGAGAAACCTCATAAAAATCTCCTGAGTTTTTTCAAGATTCGCTACTTTTGGTAGTATGGTGCAGCCCCTTTTTTCAAAGAATTTTGTAAATTATTTTTTGTCTAAAAAAAATTAAATTAATTATTTTAAATAATTTTTTATGATTTTTATATGCCGATATAATAAAAAAATTAAACACTCTATGCCATATTATCGAACACCCATTTGAATCTTTAAACAATGGCTTATAACCCTTAAAATAATTCAAGATTCTCAAATAAGATTTTTTCTAGCAAAATACTTCACATATGCTTAATGGAAACGTTGTATTTCTTACAAAATGATGTATTTTATAAGGGGAAAAGGTAAATTTTGGATTTAATTCACTAGCGATTTTGGATGGAGAGGCTAAAAAATTGGGAAGTTCGAAAGCCTTAGGGGCCCAATTGATATAAAAACTTCTTTGGAAACTCAATCAAGACTACCTATATAATTGGGGGACGTTTCTGAGGTTTCCCAGGTTCTTAATGGGTTTTGTCCCCTCCCTCCAGATCCACGTGGCATGTTTTTGAAGATTAAGGTCGGTGACACGTGCCATCAGGGATAGGGTCCATAATATATATGTCGACATGATCTACTTTTGTAATATTTTCACAGGCGGATAGATAAAGACAAATGTTGGAAGATTTGTGAAGGCTGGTAATAATAATTTTTTTTAAAGTGAAAATCTAAATTAGCTTGTAAGTCTCCATTAATTTCATAAATTTTAAACGTAATTATCATGTAAATTTTTAGAGAATTTAAACTCGTAATTATTAAAAAATAAATTGACATGTAAAAACTATCCTTACTCGGCTTTTAGGGTGAACCCTTTCACTCTACTCAATGTTTCCACCGACAACAAATAATAATAATAATAATAATAAAAGTTACCAAACTTAGCCTGTTAAATGGTGTTGGGCCAAAAACATGAGGAATGATTGATTTAAGAAAAAAAAAACAAATGGGTTCAAACTCAATGCAATGATTATGGGCAGAGAGAGCAGGCCCAGTTCATGTTCTTCCAAATCCGCCAAGAAATCATTTTGTCAAATGTCAACATCATCTATACTGGGTTTTAGACTTTGTGGTTGAACCAATGAAAAGCAGCTGAATGTATGCAAGTTGTCGACTGACCTTTTCTGGCCAAGAAGCAATTCAACCACCCCACCAATCTTCAAGGAAGAATAATACCTATATGATAGTTTTCAAACATTAGTCCAGATCGATTAAGAAAGCAAAAGGCATTGAGATAATTAAAAACTAGCAGAGCCACTAAAACTAAGCAAACACCACCATTCAAATCCCTATACATTTGCGTGTGAGCTAGCATTAGAGAATATTCCGATTATTAAAGTAGTTGAGCTGCTAATTAATCTCGTTTCCTCTTTTACTAATGCTTGTCCCCTGTGTTGGAGGGAAGTTTCTTCCGATCTTTCGTCTTGGCTTCTTGTTTGAATCTTTGTACATAAATACGTGGTTAGACCACCAAATACTTTGAAAACTTTCCCTTCTAGGAATTAACCAACCTGAGCCAGAAGCTTCACCCACTTGCCTTTTTCGAACCTGAAATTCTTTTTGGGCTCTGATGTGCTTGTGTTCAATGAATGATTACTTAGCAATGGCATCAATGGCGACAAAGGGCGCGGCTGGATTATATTTTCCAGGGAATTTGCACAAGGTAGAGAAAAAGAATAATGTGACGGTATTGGCCAAGGCAGGATTTCCTTGTTCTTGGCACATGATCACACCGAAAAAACGAAGCTTTTACGCCATAGCAAGTGCCGGTAATCCTCCAAGCCTGGACATTACAAATGGGAAAAAGGTGAATGGGATTCATGTGAGGGAGACTCCATCTCCTTACATAAGCAATACGAATGCCGGTGGGTTGGCAATCCATAGCAATGTTGCTGAACCTCACACATATTTGCTTGGGAGGTTTGTGGAGGATAGGCTGATTTATAGGCAGACGTTCAGTATCAGATCTTATGAGATTGGACCTGACAAAACCGCCACAATGGAAACATTAATGAATCTCCTTCAGGTTAGTTGGCTAATTTTATTTTTTTTATCCTATTGAGGTCATGGATTTACATTTTTCCAGCAAAGATCCTAGATAATCTGTGCAACATTCCTTTTCAATTCCAGCATTTGCTGTCTATAATGCAATTTGAGTTCACAGCATCCAAGCATTGACCTGCTAAATTAACACCAAGGACGATTTTCTTTTTATTTTCTTTTCATCATTCTGCAGCCTAAGTTCGATAAAATGGGCTCAACTAATTGTCAAACGAAAAAAGCATGTTCTTGAAAAGTTTTTCATCAATGACATTAAATTTAAGTGCTGATTAATGAAGTTTGAATGATTGATTCATGTATCAAACTAGTGATTGGATTCCATATATGTGCGTGACTGTAGGAAACTGCACTGAATCATGTGACAAGCTCAGGACTAGCTGGAAATGGCTTCGGTGCTACCCGAGAGATGAGCCTCAGGAAACTTATTTGGGTAGTCACTCGCATTCACGTTCAAGTACAGCGATACAGCTGCTGGTATGTTATCTTCTTGTAGTCCCAAACGCATCTTAATCATGTTTAAAGGAAAGATCATAATAGAAAATTTCGTAAATACACGAACGTGAACAAGGTCTGAATTCTTTCAACATGTTCAATAGTCTACAGCAGACTTCCTAAGTTAATTCCTTACGTTTCTATCATTTGAACATACTTTTTTGGACAATTCATTGTGACAGGGGAGACGTTGTCGAGATCGATACATGGGTAGATGCAACCGGGAAGAATGGTATGCGCAGGGACTGGATAATTCGAGACTACAACACCAAAGAGATCATAACAAGAGCAACAAGGTTTGGCATGTCTATGTTAAAGCGCTAATGAACGATTGTTATCTACTCTTGGTAGTACTTAACTCCTATTATTAACTATCTCAATTCAGCACATGGGTGATCATGAATAGAGAAACAAGAAAGCTATCCAAAATCCCAGATGAAGTCAGGGAAGAATTGGTACCATTCTACATAAACAGGCTTTCGATTGCTGCTGAACACAATGATGTTGAGAAAATTGATAAGCTTAACAATGAAACAGCAGGGAGAATTCGATCCGGCTTAGCTGTAAGTGGAAACAATTTGGAATTGTAACTCGTACCCTTTATTGCCAATCTATTTTCTGGTCCAAATAATTTTGTTTCTCAAGCTATCTTGGTCTATTAATCCCTGGAATCATTCATTATGCAGCCAAGATGGAGTGATATGGATGCCAACCAACATATAAATAATGTCAAATACATTGGATGGATTCTGGAGGTAAGACATGAAAGTCCTCACGCCACACACAAATTCAATTGTTTGAATAGAATTGCCATTAAATGAGCAGCAAAAAGAATTACCATTTACTGATTTTTTTTTTATTTTGTTGTGAGCACAGAGTGTGCCAATGCATGTCCTGGAACATTACAATATGACAAGCATGACCCTTGAGTATCGACGAGAGTGTCGACAATCAAATCTGCTCGAATCCTTAACAAGCACGAGCGAAGATTCAAACAGCGGTTCCAGTAATCGCAAAGCAGGCATGGAATACACGCATCTGCTGCGTATGCAATCAGACAAGGCAGAGATAGTTCGTGCAAGAACGGAATGGAAATCCAAATTAAAGCACAAGTGATGTTATTTCGTGTATGTTCAAACACTGCTATAGGCAGCTCATGCTCTCTCTTTATTTATTTATTTTTTATTTATTTTACTTCCTTCTTGTGTAAACCACCCATTTGTTGCTTTCTTTGGTGTTACGAGCTCATGTTTATTGACTGTGAATAAAAACTACAAGCATTGTGCTTCCAACCATTTATTTCTTTAATTATAGCATTGCATAAACTATAGTATCGAGATTAATTTCAATTTTTCAATCCGGCTAAAGATGGATTATTTTCTTGGGACTAGAAGGTTAATGAGGAGTTTAATTAGTTTTCATAACCCAATATGATGATTGAAGGACAGGAAGGTTGTGGAGACACAAGATTCACGTCACATATTACATATATATTACGTACTAACTTTTAATTCATTACTTTTTTTATAAGAAATTGAGCACATCCAAAGGTCATGTTATTGAATTTTTTTTTAATTTTATTATTGAACTTTAATTTATATTATTTTGTTAGACTTTTATTATTTAGAGGGTTACAAATTCAAATTTAGTTCTGATTATAGTTTTGAAATTATTGTTAGTTTTGATAAATTAATAAAATTAAGTTTCAAAGTTACATACATCTCCTCCTCCCTTTTCCTTCTCTTTTCTTCTCCTGCAACTTTTTTTCTTCTTCTTCTTCTTTCTCTCCTTTCTTTCTTCCCCTTCATTTTTACTTCTCCTCAAATCTCTCTTATATACCTTTAATCATCAGCTATTCTTCACGTTTTACAATAAAACATCATAAGAAGTATTACAACAAAACGATATGCAAGAAGTTGTGAGTCCGATTAGTATATTAAGTGAAGTCTCAACATTAAAATGCAGAAATTTGGCTCAAACTCTTTAAGCATTACATTACTTTGAATCACTCACTCTCTGTTTTCTCATTTGATTCTTACGTTGTAAGAATTAGCAGGTTGACGATTTTACTGGATATATAACGCAGTTAGCATTCATATATCAGGAGTGTTTGGAAATGTGATAGTGATTGTTTTTTAAAATGTTTTTTGTTTGGAAATATATCAAAATAATATTTTTTTTATATCAGCATATCAAAACGATTTAAAAACGCTAAAAAATATTAAATTAAAAAAAATAATTTTTTTCAAAAACATTTTTGAAATACAAAAAACAAACCGACTCTGAAAGTAAAACACACTGCTACATTACATGTGTTTGGAACATATCTCCTTGCAATTGAATTCAATAAATAAATAAGAAATTGTTTTATTAATTTCTTATACAACTCTTCTTTTGTCCATCTTCCTTTCAGTTATTAATAATCAAATAGAAGTATAGCGGTTAAATCTAGCTTAGTCTAGTATCTAATTTAGGTCAAGTTTAAAAGTTAAACCAACAAAAGAATTGATTTGATCATGCCCAATCGATCAAAGAAAAGTTCAGTTGATATAGTTGATTCGGTTTGATTTATTCCAAACACGATGGAGTTATTTTTTTTAATATTAAAAAAAATCAAAATAATATCTTTGTAATTTAAGGTTTACCTATTTGATTAATGACTTAAGTCCTTCACCTAGTTATATTTCATGTTGGGTGTCGGGTTTGACAATTGTAATGATATATTTGATAAAATCATATGTTTTTGTAGCAACAAGAAAGCTCATCAGTTAAGTTTTTTTTGTTTTTATGGTGAGGTGTTATTGATTTGTGTTTTTGTCGTAATTATATATTTAAAAATATTTAATTGATTAATATATATTATAATTTTATATATTTATTGAAAACTCTCTCTTGAAATTTTGATTAAGAAAAACTATAATTTATAAAAAAATTTAAATATAATTTCTTAACTTGTAGCCATAATTAATAGCTACCTCAATAACAAAGACATAAATTCTAATAATTGAGTTCAATTCGTATCGTCACAAAAAGCCCATTAGTATCAAACTATATATTTCAAAAATAGTATAGGCCATTGGTTAAGCAATGATGGCCACGTTTGGAAGGAACAGAAAGATTCAGATCTAAAAGACACAATTGAATCCCATGAAAGCCCATAAATTGGTATTATACATAATTGCTGCCAGGTATGGTTCCCTCGGTCCGTTTAGAAAATATTGACATCTCGAAGAAAACTCCATGGCTTCAACTTCACCGAAGCGAGGCTGCTACTTCTGAGAAATCATCATGTGCTAGCCCGAGCTTAGAGACTAGGCTTGTGCCCCAGATTTTACCCTAAGTCAGTCTCTCGAATTTTCTGAATAATTCAACTCCACTACTGGAGGTTCTCGTTGAGCTAAAAACTGTTTGATAGCTTTTCATGGGAGTAGACCTGTCATAAAAGAAGAAGATGAAGTAGCTCCATAGGAGGAGAACATGCTTCAACCACTGGTTTTTTCAGCTCTGTCCTCCTTTATGCTCCCAAGATCCGCATAAAAGATTTTGATGTATTTGTTTCCATTGACGGTCCACCAACCAAACCCTCTTGATTTTTGAGAAATTAAAATACATGAAAGTGTGTGTGTGTGATCAATGACAAGGTTGAAAAATATGAGAATGTGGCGGTAGCTTGATGATATCGTCATCGTAATTACTTATGATATACTGTTTGTTTGTTTAGTTAGAAAACGACTTTGTAAATATTTAATTTTTTTGTTTTTAAATTATTTTAATTTACTGATATTAAAATAATTTTTTTTAAAAATAAATAGTATATTTTTAAATAAAAAAACTCTTAAAAAAAAATCACTAATATAACATAATCATTACCTCGGTCTTGATCTGGACTTAATTCTTCAACACTTTTTTGATCGAAGACATATGAGCTGAAATGATTGAGAATTACGCCTCAATATTGGCTCTTTATCTCTCAGCATTTAATGTTAGTGACAACCATTGTTATAATAATCAACACCTAATATTCTCTTTTCTCGTAGGATAGTTGGTGGATATGGGAAAGAAGTTCGGGACAGAATAATTTCTGATGTCATTCTAGTAGTGGACAGAATAATACATTAAATTTCTGTCTGGGATTTTTTTTATTTTTTAAAAAAATTATTTTTAATATCAATGTATTAAAATATTTAAAAATATCAAAAAAATATTAATTTAAAATAAAGAAAAAATATTATTTTAATAATTTTTTAAAATAAAATATATTTTAAAAACCAATTATTAATTTTTTAAATTCGGTCAAAGTTTGAAATTGAGTGTCTGAGTGGACGATGTATGCGGCACACTAATCTAAAAGGTAATCAAACCCGGCAACGCCCTTTTCATCGCCTTTTAACTATTATTTTACATCCATCCTAAAACCATTTTAAAAAATTAAAAAAATAAAAAAAATAAAACAATAATTATGTTAGTTATAGCAATACGATGAAAAAATTGGCTTGATGATTAAAGAAGATATACTTCCTCTTTTAACGATTAAGATTTGAACTTTTACAATAAACTGCAAAAAGTATTTTTTTATATATAATTTATATATTTTAGATATATCATAAAAATAGTAAGCACCTATATATATATATATATATATATATATATATATATATATATATATATATATATATATATTTATATCAAATTTATATATAAATAAA
>Ga0307518_10001378_pt1 | contig 18065 bp, 7 predicted proteins | sample 25_EM_MG_FD_203889 | JGI IMG/M metagenome (GOLD analysis project Ga0307518, IMG submission 203889) | Populus trichocarpa ectomycorrhiza microbial communities from riparian zone in the Pacific Northwest, United States - 25_EM | ecosystem: Host-associated > Plants > Roots > Unclassified | place...
CTTTTGACCACTAATGGGCTCTGTGATTTTGGTTCGCTGGACCACATCATTGAATGACCCGAAGGAAAACTTTTTGGGCCTACATTGTAGCTTTTGTGGGTCAAAAGGTTGTCTTCAAGTCGTCTCTCCCCCCTCTCTTTCGAAAAGAGAGTCCTGAAATTTTGCACTCCTTCAATTATCATCTTTAGAAGCATAATATCCATGAAAACGTGATCCGATTGAGCATCGGTTCAATCATTCCGTGTCATTTAATTATTATTCAGTAACTTGGTGATTTGTTTCCTCAGGATCCCCAAAAAAATTTCTAAACAAAAGCCAGATCGGTTTTTGAAAAGTACTAACATGTTTGTTTTTTTTTTCCTCTGAGTGTTCTCATCTTATTTTTCTTACGTCTATCATTTTTTTCTCTTTCCTAAAGCAGATGCAGTATCGAGTTAGCGTGATTTTCAATGTCACAAACGCACCAAAGATTTTTTTTTTAATTCCAATATTATAAAAAAATTCTTTGAATTTTCTAGATTAATTCTGTTATTCAATAATGTATAGGGTTTTTCAATGAATAAGTTTGAGAAAATATTCATTAAATTTAATATGAAAGCTTTGTTTTTCAATTTAATCAAATGAGATTATATTTATACTCATTGATGTAATGGAAATCTTAGGGAATTAGTTTGATGATAAAGAGGTTTCTTTCCTTAATTTTTCATGTTCAAATCTTGAAATTATCATTAAAAAAAATATTTAATTTTTTTCTTAATATACCATGTCAACGTGGGATATACACCTTTAAAATAATTCGATAAAGAATTTATCTCAATTAACACACAAACATATCCAAAACAACCTTAGTATAGATAGAAGCCATGAGAATTACTATAAAGTAATTTTTTAAGAATTACTTTTTAAATTTTTTCATGTTTTTTTTATTATTAGAAAACCCAGTAAATAGAAATTATTTTTTAGTAAAGAAAACCTTGACTTGGTTTTCAGAAAAAATATTTTTATTTATTTATTTTGGACAGAATATATTTTTTCAGATTTAGATTTTATTCTTTTAATAAATTTGAAAATACAAATTAAAACATTAAAAAATTATTTTTCACCTTATTTTCTATGATATAACTAAATAATAAATGATATTTTTTAATTTATTTTTCATGATACTATCAAATATTATAAAATAATTTATTTTTTAAGAATCTATTTTCAACAAAAACCACTTTATAAAAAGAAATTATTTTCAACAAAAACAAATCTTGCCTAAGTTATCCTAAGCTACTTCTATTAATAATAGCATCCCTCCTTGCGCCGCGGTGTATCCATCACTATCGGAAAGCTACTTCTTCCATTAGACTAGGTAGTGATCGCTTTTAGTAACCACGTTGGGAGAGAACGAGAGGGGAGCATTGGTGTATGAAGAGTGAGGTAAGAGTTAATCCTTAATCAGTGAAGTGGTCTCAAGTTAAATCAAAAGTGTTTTCAGAGTCATCCAATGGGCTGGCTTAAGTGCAGGCAGGTCACTTCTACAACGACACGAGACCACTCATCAATGGGTGGACCGTGGACATGCACAATCGTTGGTCTCACTTTTCATAAATCCTTCTCCTGTGCCTTCAGTGGCAGGGCTGATTTGCTATAACTCTTCCTTCTCCTTCATTTAGTTAATCGGAAGAATGATGACGGGGTAAAATCAAGTCAATCGGATGCTACTTCTCCGGGTAAAAAAAAAAAATCCAGTCATAATTGTCAAAAAAACACGATGATGATGTTAAGAATCTAGGAGGAAATTACAGTCTGTTTGCTGAATATGACAACACAAAGCAGTACAGTAGTATTATGGTGGGCTTTGTTATTTAAATAGTTGCTTGCTTAGAGAGCGTGTCGCATGGATTTTGCTTGTACTTTTAGTTTGGAAAAACATTAAGCAGGGGTTTGGTATAGTTATAAAGAGTTTTTTAAAATGTTTTTTTTTAATTATATTAAAATAATATTTTTTTTAATTTTAAAAATTTATTTTTGACATTAAAACATCATAATGATAAAAAAACACTCATAACAAATAATTTAAAGCAAGATAAAAAAAATCATATTTTTTTGAGTGATGCACAACCGTAGTTCCAAACACTCGTTAAATTGATGATTTTTTAGTGTTTTTTAGATGATTTTAATATACTAATATAAAAAATTAAAAATTAAAATAAATTATTTTGATGTATTACAAAAAATAATCTCTCTGTAATCCGTAACACCCACTTAATATAACAAAGGGTATGATTGGATAACAAGCATGCCAACTTTTAATTTTTTTAATTAAGTTCATGAATTTTAATATATTTCATTTGAATATATTAACTTTTCAAAACTAGCAATCAAGTATTTTTCATCCATTATTTGTTGATGTGTCCTTTATCCCATGCTACTAAATTGTAGCTTTACCTTTTCATTCTTGGAGGGAACTTTCTTTACTCAAATTATTTTGCTCTTTCCTATTTTTATATATAGTAAATACTCAAATAGAGGACACATCATAAAAAAAAATGGAGCAATAAAAAAAACTGAACAAAAAAAATACTTGATTGAATTTTTTTAAAAAAAACTGGTATATTTATTAAAAGTTGGTGTACTTTATAGTGGCGATTATCCCACAACAAAGGCATCGCTAGCAAGCAGCTGATAAGTAAGAAAAATAAGTCTTGCAAACTCGTTCAGATACATTTTGCCATTATTTATGTATAGAACCTATAGGTGGAGGAATCGGTAACAATATTCCGGAACCCACCAATCGTGGATGCTATCATGATGAACACTCCGACGAATATGCAAGCCTGAAGACAAAAAGAATTACTGCTATTAATTAATAAATAATTCACTGGTCAATTTGTTGCTTTAATTAGGAAAGGCATGGCATGACATGACATTTTGGATTGTTCTGCCTACCCAATTTATAAACCATTTGGTGCTGAATCTCTTGGGTTTCTTGATTAGTAGCCACATCACGCAAGGGAGCTGCAAGAAAGCCCAGAATGGATAGATTATCTTGTCTGATTCTGAAAGTAATCTAGTGATTATCGCAATTACCCTAAGAGAGGCTTACAAAATATGAAGTGGGGGCAAAACCAAATCCACCAAAGAAACCAAGAAGATCTCCAAAGAATGGGAAGGTTACTCCAACAAATAGTGTAAATGCTGCCAAATATCAGGGACATGTATAGTTTGTAAATTCAACGGATAACAAAATTAAGAGTCAAGCAGCAGCAAACTTGAGATGATTGGAAGATGCATATGTTAATTTAATGCCAGAAAAATAACAAATCTCACCAACGTAAGTAGAGCGAGTTAGGAGTCTTAGTGCAATTCCTGGTGGGAAATTGAGTCTTTTCATCATCATCCTCTCTAGCATGTCAAAAACAGGCATAGCATAGACCTAGAAAAGGTTTCTGTTAGGTCCAGTAGAACATGTGCGTGTGTGTGTGTGTTTTTGAGAATGTGAACACATGTATGCTGTTAATTTCATGAATATAGTCTCTTATACCTGGTAGCTACCAATGACATGAACTACCACCATTAAATTAGCGGAGGCGATGAGCCATGCGGGTCTTTTGAGATCAGTAAGCACATTATCATCAACATCTTGTCCAAATGCCCAATACCCTATAATGGCAACAGGAAAATAGCAAATTGCATTGATAAAGTAAGCACCCAGTGCACCTTTCCACATTGGTATTTTGGAAGGCTTCTCAGGAGTTGATGGAATTGTAGCTTGGATTTCAAGAACAACTGCATGGCCAGCAAATGCAAAAGAAATTTCTCCCAGTGCATTGAAGACACGAAACATGTAGTCAGCTGCGCTGGTGCTTTTGTAAGCATAGCTCACATTATCAATCTGGCCATGAGCCAAAGAACCTGCCCATGCTATGGTTGAATAACTGCAATCAGAAACTCAATGGAGTAAGACAGCACTGCACAATGTTAATCAATCAACCAGTAGTTTTTTCATGATTGGTGCCCTTATGGTCAGAAATTAAAACTTTTTGTCCAAATTCAACATAAGAATAATAGGAATGAAAAGGTATACAAAGTTCATGTCTTGATGTCCACTAAGCATGTTTTCCTGTTTGGTTTCACCTTTTGACTTTGATAGTAATCTGTATGCGTTCACTATAAGTGTCTGCTTTACTTCAACATCGATCTGATTGTAAAATGTTGATGAACTAGCTTGCCTTTGCGTCATTTGTTTAGTTTTTTTGTCACCAAAGTTCCATCAAACGCATAAAAAAGCCTCCGAGTCTAAAGTCTAATTAAACCCATTTCCTTCCGCAAGATTGATTAACTTATCCTCATAATGGCTGTCACTCAAAAAGTAATCAGTGAGACTGATATATTCGATACAAAAAGGGATCCGAGTTACCCTACCAAAAGCAATGAATAGCAATGGCCCTTTTGAGGGACAAAGATCAGAAACGCGTGACTTTCTACTAGTCATTGTTCCATAGTAAATCGGCAAATGCTAATACAATAACGAGTGTGGCAATTGTCCAATTCTAGCCACAAATTTATTGCATGCTCGATAAGTTTCACAATCTGATGCAGGTGAGTCTGATAAGGCATGACTAGAATCGTCACAATTGTTCGAAGTCATGCTCCTCCAGTAAACCATGCAAAAACAATAGATCTCCTAGTCATATCTTGTGTATGGTAAACCATAGAGATACAATATCAGAATCAATGACTTATGGTTGAAACCACCACAGCTATTAATTTTAGAGTAAAATGAAATACTATCTAATACTACTGGGTCTAGATATTAGCTGAAAGAATTTCATATTTTTCCATTTTGTTTCAAATTCGTAGGCCGATGGCAGGTGGGCGAGGGGAGATCAGGCCTTTTAAATTAAGGTCAAAGATCAGGCCGATGGAAGTCGGGATGAGAAAAAAAAAAAAAAAAGGAAAGGAAAAGAGTGACATATAATCCTTTTTCAAATGTCTAGGTTAATTATGTATGATGAAAAAGGGAAAAAAAATGGTTGATTATCTATAGCTGTGTCATTTTTTAACCATTGTTAAGTTCTTTTTGTATCTTAATCTTTGGTCTCTTGAAACATTGCCAAATGACTACGGTTCAAGTTCTTGAAAATCTCTTCACATGAGGTCTTTTGGTGTGTTCATATTGCGCCAAAATGAAATTCTACTCACAGATTAGCTTACAAGCTAACCAAGTCAGCAGTGTGCAAGGCTTTTCAACTAGTATTTTATCTAATTTTTCTTCAATTTTGGGAAAGAATATTCTTGCTCGCTAATTGACAGTTATAGTTCAAGTAAAATTCCTTTATTTTAAATGGATGGTGCCTTTCATCTTTGTGTTAAGAAATTGTTTGTCACTCTAATTAATTCTAATTAACGAACAGTTGAACCAAAAAATTCTAATTGGAATGACACAGAGTCGATTAGCATGACACTGTGCAAGGCCGACGCACAAAACCTATCAAGAATATTCATATTTTAACCTGATTATTTAAAAAAATATATTTTTAAAAATTTTGAATTTTTTTATTTTAAATTATCTTTTTTTTATATCTATATCGTTTTAATATATTAATATCAAAAATAATTTTTTTTAAAATAACTTATATCACAGAATTACCACGGTTATGTTCTGGTTATAAGCAAGGCGTAAGGAGATAAAAAATTTAAACCAAGTACCTGAGTGACATGACTGCTGCAGCTAGTGAAACGCCAGCAACAGAATTGAAATTAGGAAGCTGGGACAAGAAGAAATGAATGCCACCAAAGATCAAAATCCAGTAAGACTGCCTTATTGGTGTGCAAGAGGCGCAGGTCATCTCCATGAACTTCTTTAAACACTTTCCTCCTGTGACCATGTACACAATATCACAACCAACTTGAACAATCAGTTGCTGAGGTAGGACAATCCATGGTCCCAATTTCGGCCCGAAGGCATGTCGACCTAGGTCGATGTAGCGATCAAAGCGAGTCCCGGGAACACATTCATGGAGTTGGATCATTTGCCACATTGTGTTCAAGGTCATGCACCAGGATAACGCTAAGACCATTATCCCTGGACCCCTGATCAAGAACAGAAATATAATTATTTGTCTTATTTACTGCGCGTATTAAATAAGAATCTGTTAAGCTGTGTTACAGTACTGACAAACATACCAGCCTAAGTAAGCCATGGCATAGGGCAGACTGAGAACACCTGCACCGATCATGGCTGTGACAGAGTGGAAAGTTGAGTACCACCATTTGGCTCGGCGAGCAGGGTCGCCTTCTGTCCATTTGCTCATGGACTGATCTTCCTGTTTAGATTTCAAGAATGGAAAAGAAAAATGGTTACATTTTTTCGCAATAATAAGCATGCAAGTATATGGGAAACAAGGGTATAACTGGTTCTGCTCACCTTGGAAGGAGAAGTTGAAACCATAGTCACAGCCAAGAATAGCTACCCCTTCAATATGGGAGTTGAGTGATCAAGATCATCAGCTATTTATTATAAGTAGTGGTTTGGTGACTCAAATATGATATATATTTTTTTTAATGTTTGGATTTTCTTTATATATGAATGTGTATTAATCGGGACAAAATTTTATTTTCAAATAATTTTAAAAATATACCTTCATACTGCCCTAGGCCACTCTTTAAAACAAATTTATCAGATTCCTTGGATTTTATATTTGAATTCATAGAATTAAAAGACAGATCAAATATCTATAAACAGCCGAGTGTATAGGCATAAATAAGAAAAAGAAATTTACTTGGGGTTTGATTAAGGAGCTTTCCCTTGGATTTTCTAGTCCTGTCAGTAAGTGTAAGACATTCAATTGTAATGGGGAACCTGTTTGTATATTTAAAGTGACATGAGACTATGAGAGCCCACCATCCACTGGTTAAAGTGTTAATGCCAACTTGGAAAGAGTAACTTGTCTGATAAACATAATGAGTCTGTAATCATGAAGAGACATTTTTTGGCTGAGTACATCGGGTGCTGTGATAAAAATACTCTCTAGGAATCAGAGAAGTTAACTATGCACAGCCCCAGTACCTTTCCTTTTCTCTTTGAAACTGGGACCATCTCAGGGATTGTGGGATTTGTAGACTTGGAGCCAATAACAGGGAGTTTTTGTTGGTTGTTGGTGATTTAGATCAATCCTAAAATCATTGCCTTTGAAGGAGTTTCTTTGTTAAAGGGCCATGGTTTCGGGTACAATGATTAAAGGGATAAGGCTACTTGCTATGCACAGTCTGCCCGTTGTCACGTTCTTCTCCTGTGAAGTGTCCCCGTTGGCTTTTGGAGACGGAAAGGTACATCGCATATCAATAAGAAAGTATATTGTTTTTTATTCTGGGCCTTTCCTTTGTGGGATGTTTTCCAAAGAAAATAGTTTTCATTAAAACAGGGCCTGAGGCCCAGTACAGATACAGATTCCGAGGATCGTCTAAGCTCCAAATGTGACTAATTAAGCGCAGGCTGAAAAAGAAACCCAACAGTATTTCTCACAAAAAAGAAAAGAAAAAAAGAGAGAGAAAGAAAGAACACATCGGCTTTACCTAGAAAGTTAAAATTCTCGATCGTCAGGAGCTGAGCTTGTATGTTTCCTTTTGATTTAAGGGAAAACCCACCATTTTTGTACTATACAATGACAGATAATCTTCTATTGCTCTCAAGTCTCCAGATGATTGAAAGGAAAGATTCGACTATACACATTAAACGAAAACTACTGTGATATATATCGTCGAAGATTATGCTAATTTTATGTAGATGTAGAAAAATAAATAAAGACTTCTGCTTCTTTATAAGGGTGCTCCCCTCGGAATTTTATGTCAGTCTTCCTCGCTCAAATTTCCTTGGGAAAAACGAAGCTTGCAAGTTGCAGACACCATCATAACAGATACAACCACAATAAATATTTTCTTTTACCATTAAAATTGGGTTCAGTGCTCAAGCTCTGTCGCACAGAAGTGATGGCAATTCTTCTTCTTCTTCTTTTTTTATTTTATTTTGAGAATTTAACGGAAGTGTTGACTTTCGTACATTAGACAACTTAAATACTACCATAATTTTTCATCCGAGAAAATAGGAAACTCGACGTGGGAACGTGTCATCTTTACTCTTCCATTCATCGATCCATTGCCTAGCTTACAGGATTTGAAGGACAAATTGGAAAATTATCATTCAAAATCAAAACAATATGTAAATTAATAAAAGAGCAAAAATTTGGATGAAATAGTATATTTTTATGTTATCATGCCTTAGAAGTTTGATATTTATTAAATGTAGTTATTTATAATCGCTTTAGAATAGGGATATTTAGTAAATGCCGCGCTTTTAAAGCGCGACAAGGTAAAACTCAAATTATCTAACTCAATTGGTCGACCGGTTCATGATAGTGAGTGAAATCGATCGACCAATTCTAAAACAATAAGGAAAATCTCAAAACTAATAAAACCCAAGGGCCTCAGCAAGATTTTTGATATCTAAATATCTGACGGTCCATATAGTGAAACAATGGTTACTATAGAGAAAAAAACATTCAAAAAATTACGTGAAAATTTAAGCGCGGTCCAGCTATCAGATCAAAAGTTATGGCTTTTTTGATATGTTATTCTGGTCTAATGGGACCAGAGCTCATCTTGGGCTTAAACATGTCCTACTTATCCATAAATATATTTGTTAAGTCATCCAAATAATTTGTGGTATGTTCTTATTTAGTTATGGCACAGCCACACCTAACTATAATTATTTGTTATCGCAGGTCGACTATATTATTAACATTGAAAAACATATGACAATTATTGTATAAACAATATCTTTTTGAGATTTTAATTGAAGTTTATTTTCTAGTTTACAAGCTTGAGAAAAGATGTATATTTTGACTCATAAAATATATTTGAAAGAAAAGGTTCATTAAATAATAATTTTTGTGTGAAATGATCGACTGGTTCGTACAATTAGATCTAATTGATCGACTGATTGAGTTAGATGATTAAAATTTTATTTTATCGTGTTTCAAAAACATGATATTTATTAATTCTAAAATGCAATAACTATTTTATCGCATTTAGGAATAATAGTCTGCTATTTCATCGCACATTTCTCGAATTGTGTTATTTGTTTAAAAAAAAAGGTGCTAATTTTTTTTAAAAAACCGGGTTTGAATGGAACAACTTGTTTTCACTTTGACAGACGCTTTGCCATAGTTACTCAAGCCATGTACTACAACGTCAGTTAACACAAGAAAAAAAAATCAAAGAATAAAAATAAAACTCAAATGACAAAAACAAAAACTTAAGTGCATGAATTCAAATACAATATAAAAGATGGATAATAATATAGTTTAATTTAATTTTTTTTTAAAAAAATATTAATAAGCAATATATTATATCGATTCAAGCTATAACTTATATTAAAATATCAAATTTATAACTTGAATTACAAGATTGTATTAATTTTATAAAAAATAAATCAGAATAAATTAACTAAACACCAAAAATATATCAATAATAAAAATAAAATACCTATAAAATTAAACACTAATAACATAATCAAATAAGGGGCTGTCGGTACTTGTTGACCCCTCAGTCCAACTCTCTGTTGTGCAAGTCCTTTAATTTTACCAACTATCGTTAGTTGATCGAAATGAAGAAGGGTTTAAACCATTTCAAGCATGCAATTTATAATAAATGATCCAAATTCCTTAAAAATTACAATAACTAAGCTAAACTAATAAAACCGCTTGGCTCAGCTGAATAACTTAAATCATGAAAAATCAAATGATAAAAATTACCCAAAATTTTAAACTTTTATTCCCATGGGCTTTCTTCAAAATCCAAAATATTAAAGGAAAAAAAAAAGACTACCAAAAAAGTTAATGACGACCCTCCCCCTCCCTGAAATGAGCGATCAAAACTTTCAAAGCTTACAACAATGTTCCTGTTTGTTTGCTAGAAAATAGTTTTTTTTTAAAAAATAAATTTTAAAAAAATGAATTATTTTCCGATGTTTGGTATTGTAATGAAAAATAAGTTGGAAAACACTTTCTAGTGTTTGGTTATGTCATGAAAAATAAACTGGAAAATAACTTATTAATGTTTTTTTTCCAAGTTTATTAAAATAATGAGAAACAAATCTTACAAATTAAAAATTTGAATGAGAATGAAATTGAAAAAAAATAAAATTTCATAAATTATCTCAATTAGAATAAATAATAATCAAAATAATAGAAATTTAATCTAAAAAATAAAAAAATTGAAAGATGAAGAAATTAAAATAATAATAATTAATATTTCATGAATTATTTTAAATAAAATAAGTAACAATCAAAAGAATGAGGATCAAATTTAATAGATAAAAAATTTCAATTAAAAAATGATAAGGGAAAAGCAAATAATAATTATAAAAATGAGGATCAAAATTAATATAAAAATTAAATTCTAAGGGATCAAATTAAAAAACAAATATTTAAAACAAAATATATATAGCAATCAAAAGTTTGAGGACCAAATTTGATATAATCAGCAAATAATATGATATTTTTAAGTTTTTTACAACTTTCAGAAAATATTTTTCGTTCAAAATAAAAGAAAAATATTTTCTTAGAAACCAAGCTAATTTTTTTTTAATTAAAAAATGTTTTTTATTAATTAATTTTTCTAATAACAAATAAATACATGAAAATTTAAATAGTGATTTCAAAAACTATTTTTCAGGAATAAAACGCAGCCGAAGTTAAGAATATTGGGAAAACAATAATAACAGGAAATAATATGATATTTTTAAGTTTTTTATAACTTTCAGAAAATATTTTTCGTTTAAAATAAAAGAAAAATATTTTTTTAGAAACCAAGCTAATTTTTTTTAATTAAAAAATATTTTTTATTAATTAATTTTTCTAATAATAAATAAATACATGAAAACTTAAATAGTAATTTCAAAAACTATTTTTCAGTAATAAAACGCATTCGAAGTTAAGAATATTGGGAAAACAACAATAGCAGGATTCCAACCTGCGGTGGCAATTTAAGAACTTTTATTACTTGACCACTCGGTAGAATATGGACTTCCTTGTGAATCTCGCCAAGATACTATTTAATGATAATATTTTAAAATAGAAGCAGCCCTTACACCTTCTGCTGAGCTTCTGACCAACACGTCACTAGAAAAATTGAAAAAAATAAATTTTAAATACTATTTTTTTCACTTAAAAAATATAAAAAAACAAAATAAAAACCCAAATAAACCTGCTTGTAGCATAAAATCATCTTAGTTCAGAATTTATTTTATTTCGAAAAATATCTTTTGTGTTCATTAATCCTTTCATATTATCTATTTCTTCCTTTTCTACTTCTTAAAATAAAATAATAAATAAATTTAAAACAGACAAAAAAATAACTAATTAATTAGTTCTCAAGAGTAGAAAGATCATTTAATTTATCTTATAAAAATAAAGAGTGATTAATGATTGAGGTCACGCGCTGATTTCCGAAACTATAAATGCAACCCTAACATCCTCAAATACCAGATGTCCGTCCAATCACAACACAACAACAGCTGCCGCGTGTTAAAGCCCCAGACGAAAAGCATCTTTCCTTCTCAACAGGAACTGAAACTCACGCTCCTTATAGGCTTATAGTTATACTAACCAGAACTAACCCTTTACACGAAATTTCAACGACAACTGTGTCTTCGACGAAATTTCCCACAGCAGCTCAAGTTTCTCTCATTGTCAGGAAATCTTGTTATCTTTTACTGGAAAACATGACCTCGGTTGCTCAGGTAATTAGTCCGTGAAGTAAATATTAATCTCTGTTGATTTCGTTGTAACCTGGATTTAGAACTTGTTAATCACAGATCTTCTTTCATTCTTTCTTTTTGCTTTACCAAGGGTTTCACTAAGTCCCTTGCAATGACCGTGCTATCGGAGATCGGCGACAAGACTTTTTTTGCTGCTGCGGTTAGTGTTATTTATTTATTCTCTAAGGAATTTGGTGTATTTTCTTGATCTATTACCTAAATTAATTCTGAACCTGTATTTTTTTAAAGGATATAAATTACAGAAAGTTGCCCCTCTTTTTTTTCCTTATGGTCAAGTGGGAATTTCTTGAGAGAGAGATTAATTTTTGGGAAAAGCTTTATGCGTTGAATTTTATTAAACGATGATTAATGTGTGGAAAGTAATGCTGTTTTTTTTAATTAAAGAAAAAGGAATATGCTTATGATATAATTTAATATGGATAGTGGTTTTTAAATTTGATAAAGGGATAAATTCTCTTGAGTTTGAAAGGTTCTGTTGCTCACAGGACCGTTAGATCAGGGATTAATTCTTCTTTTGTTGTTTAGATTATCATTACCGTACCTTTCCCCTTCTTCTTTTTTGGTACGTTACTTTATAGGATCGGGTGGGTATTGTTTTCTCCACAAAGTACCTGCCTGGGTTGTTTATCGCCATGTTGAAATAACTGAGACTGTGTCTGTAAGATGGAGTTTCAGCAACTTATTTACGTTCGCTGTCGATGATGCTTTTCTGTTGAAAAACCGAAAAAACTTGCATGTTTTGTTTTCTTCATTACTCTTGCCCATCCCCATACACCTGCTTCTTCCTTGTCTCATTTAAACTTGGTAACCTTTAGTTGCTTTCAACCACTGGGATGGCCTTTGCAGTTATGGTCATAGAATTCTGAAAATACCAACAAAAAATAAAGAAAACGATAATGGTAAAGAAAATTTAAAATATATGCTTGATGGTACCAAAAGTACGAAGCAAGATTAAATCAAATTTACTAGCAAGTTACATAGTTTCAAGGACTTGCTGTATTTATGGACAAGTTGGAGTTTGGAAAATGAGTATCTTTGATAACTTTCTGGCAGTACGAATATAAAAAATCAATCCAATTTAACAGCCTTTATATTTGTAATTATTCATATATTTTTGAGCTCTCCAAAGCTTGTGTTTTGAACCGAGTGAGCACAAGAGAAGTTGAAAAAAGACAATGATTGTAGTTTACAGCCAATTTGCATCGTGCATACTGCCTTCACTTTTAGTAAAAGCTGCCACAAAAATTTTTGTGATGATAGATACACGGAGAAGGATTCAAAATCTCATTTGACTTGTTTCAAAATGACATTCTTTGCTTAAGTGGCCAATGATGGTGTTTTTTAAGTTTTCACTGCTCATTTCACTTGAGGATTTCATAGTTTCTGTTCGAGAGTGTCTTTTATGCTCCGTAGTTTACTTAGTATAGAGAATCAGGCATCATTCTGTCATGTATGCTTTCTCCAATAACCCTTTTGCATAGTCTTCTGATTAAAAGCTAGAATTTCTATCACAATTTCCCTATAACTAGTTATTTATAATTCTCTCGCATTTTGTACCTGCTTGCCTTACTTGTGCTGCTTGTTTCTAGATCTTGGCCATGCGTCACCCAAGAAGACTTGTTTTGTCAGGTTGCTTGGCAGCTTTGATTGTAAGTGTTTTCTCTTGTTTTTTTCATGCTTGATTGTAGATTTGACAAAATTGCCCTTTCCAAGTGCCCAATTGTTAATTATAATATTTGTTGATTTTTAGGTGATGACTATCCTTTCTGCTATCGTTGGCTGGGCTGCTCCAAATCTGGTAAGCAGTCTGTTTGAGGCCTGGATAGTTTTGTTTGTTGGTTAATTTTGTGTTTCTATTGGGGTGCCCTTTTTTGATGTTGTGGTGGAGCAATTACATTTCTGATAGATGCAATTGAACTTCTTAAACAAGTAATTGATATATTTTGCATCCTCGATGTCTTCCTTGGGACACAAATTTCCTGGTAGTACACAAGAAAAGCCTATGTATAGCCTGTTGTAAGCTGTAGTTCGTGTATAGTTAGCTCTCCAGGCTGTCTTTGGTTATGTTACTCGATAAGTCCATAGGTAGCATTGACAAACATAGCTTATTAACACCCCCTCCCCTACCGCTCACCTTTCTCTAGTCATCTATCCGTTCTGCAGTATTTGTTTAACTGCACGTATCTATTTAAAGTTGTTAAGTGAGACTGCCTTGTTACTTTCTTTTACATCTGTTCATTGAGTTTTCATCCATGTTTGCTGATCTAGATCTCTCGTACTTGGACTCATCACATAACAACAATACTGTTTTTTGGATTTGGGTTTTGGTCATTGTGGGATGGATTTAATGACAAAGGGTAAGGGTTTGATCTTCTTTCTTTGTTAGCTTTCCTTTTCACTCTTCTCCAGCTTCACAATTTGTTCTCATTGGAATTTATTTCTATTGTTTTGAACAGGGAGGCTGAAGAATTGGCAGAAGTTGAAGCTAAATTGGTTTGTTTCTTCCCTCTGATGATATTTACATTTAACTGGAATGGTAGTTCACTTTGCCTCTGTTTTATCATTAGGATGCTGATTGGAAAGCTAACACAGGAACCACCAAAGGTGGTAGCAAGGTATAATAACTGTGCTCTGTGTACTGGATAACTAGCACTTCTTACTTGCTTATCTGATCGTGAAGGCAATAGTCTTCTGTACTGACCTTGCTCTTTTCCCCCCCTTCTATTTGGGTTTGGGTTGACTCTTGATGTGGGGGCACTTTGTTCAATATTCTTGGCATAATAATGTTTATTGTATTATTTCCTAAATTGTTAAGATTTTCCAGGTTTTGAAGAGTTCTAGAAGAGTTCAGCACTCAGTCTAGTAAAAAAAACATAATTCTAAAGACCTTGTTGTCTATAAGGTTAAAATTTCATAGTCATCGAAGATCGGGAAGGCCTTTAAAGAAGGTTCGGGAGTTATTGTGCAAGATTGTCTTTATTTACTTTGTTGTATTTGGATTCTTTTTCCTATTTAGATTAGGACTTTCAATTTAATTAAGATTTTTACTAGTTAGGAATCTATGTTGGATGGATTCTATTAGTTAGGTAAGTTTTATATAGGAATCCTTTTTCTATAAAGGATTTTACATCTAGAACTAATAAAAATAAGGATGTCTAGTTTATTTTTGGAAGATTAAGATTATTATTCAGACTTCATAAAATACCAGAGTTTATTCTCTAAATTTCTCTATAGCTTGGGTTTGTAACTTTAGGGTTTAAGAATCCTAGCTTTTATCCACGCTATAGCGTCAACTCCACTTTATTGTTGTTTTTGGTTGCTGTCCTTTGGAAAGAATTTAGTCAAACAATTACAATATTTCCTTTCCTCAAAAAATGAACAGAAATGTGCAGTCAGTAAGAGAATATATGTCTTTTGTTGTTAGGTATCTTATTGTCCTAGAGCGGATTGGATTTATGTGTATTTAGCTGGTGGAGGTTTTTGTTTTTATTTTTTATTATTTCCTTTCTGTATTTAATGCAAGTAATTGCCCATTGTGTGGCATCTCTAAACATGGACCACAGAGCTGCTTATATCTGAATTTCAAAATAATAGTAGGCTGGGGTGCAGCTTATGTGCTATCAGGTGTTGGTACCAGAACGTGGCATGTCTAATGTACATTTTTCATTAATCTTCAAACATCTGGATTGATAATAAATGGAATCATTAACTGGACATTTCCTATATTTCATGAGACAAATGACTCAGTCATGAGTCATGCCTAGATTGGTTATGCGTACCAGCAATGTAGTTTCATAGCTGAATGTTTCTAACTTTGTTCCTTGAATATGCTATGCTTGTTGGTTTCAAACTTTTTAACTGTTTTATTTCCAGGACGATGATGAGTTGAAAAAGCGGAGGCGGCCATTTCTTTCACAGTTGTTCTCGCCAATACTCTTGAAAGTAATGCTTTTTTTTTTCTTTTTGAACTATTAGATTTGGAACTCTGAAGTACTACTGTTGGTCCAGGAAAAAAAAATCTTATTTGACCTTTGGGATAACTAGTTTTATCATGCGTGTTCTGCAGGCATTTTCCATTACATTCTTTGGTGAATGGGGTGACAAGAGCCAGGTAAGAATCACCTTCAGGACCGATACAACCTATTAATTTATTCTCATGGTGATGGTGCTTCATTCTTATTTTGCACCATGTTCGATTGCTTTTCAGATAGCCACCATTGGCTTGGCTGCTGATGAGAACCCATTAGGTGTAGTTCTTGGTGGAATTGTGTAAGTTATAGTGTTTTCTCCATGCATTTATTGGAGTCATGCTATTTTTCTTGTTTGAACTTACTATATATACCACCAAGTTTATTGTGATTGATTGTTTTTCCTTTTCTTCAGAGGGCAAGCATTGTGTACTACTGCCGCTGTTTTTGGTGGAAAGAGCTTGGCATCTCAAATATCTGAGAAAATAGTAATTATTGATCTTTGCATTTTTCTTCATAGCATATTCAGAATGTTTTTCTCTACATTATGTATGCAAGCAATCTTTGATGTCAATGCTGTGCCTTTTTGCCATTCAGGTTGCATTGTCAGGTGGAGTTCTTTTTATTATTTTTGGAATCCAATCCTTCCTATCAACGGTTGAGTAGACCCATCATCTAACTAGCAGTAAGTACTTTCAATTCACTTAGATACCTCATTCATGGTGTATAAGATGAGAAGAGGAGGGGTGGGAGCTGGGGTACATGGGCAAGCTCTATAATATATTTATTGGAAAAAAGAGAAGGAAATGTTGTCCAACAGAATATTAGGGTGTTTGGGAGTGAGTTTCAAACTGTTTTTCATCAAAATTTGATTTTGTTTTGCTTTAATTTTTTTTTTTTTGTGTTTTTAGATCGTTTTGATGTGCTGATATCAAAAATAAATTTTAAAAAATGAAAAAAACATTATTTTGATGTTTTTCTAAACGAAAAGTATTTTGAAAAGCAACCGCTACCATACTTGTAAACACCCTTTTAGAATTGGTTGGGTGGTAATATTTTCACTAGTGTGAGAAAATGTTTCCATTCCAGGAATCACCCTCACACAGAAATGTGCAGGCCCCTTGCTTGCACATGCACACACAGAGTCATGAAAAAAGACTGCAGCAAACGTAGATGCAAAATTTACCTGTCAGATCAGGATGCAAGAACTAGTTTATGATGGGCTTTGTCATTAAATTGGAATGCCTTTCTATCAATTAACAAATAGAACTGTGAGAACAATGGCTTCAAGTGGCTACACAGGCATGACACTGGTTAATAGGTGAAAAGAAATTTGCATTTTAATCTGTACTATTCAATACTCTAACAATGGATCTGTTTGTGACTGCTTGCATTCAGGGATTGAAACTGGTTAGGTATAACTTTCAAACATCAAGAAGGTGATCGTTCTCGAAGGACATGACAAGATTATTTACAAGAGCAATTGCTCAAAACAGAAATTCCTGATTCGAAGAGCAGTAGCATATTTGATTGTCAAAATCAATGGCGTGTTATATACTCTACTTAAATGATATTTTGTTGGATCTTGATATATCTTTACTTGAATGAAGTACGAGGCACCAAATCTTCCTGCTCGCAGTTGATTTTCTGCATGCAATTTTTGAGGTTTCCTGTTGATTTGTTAAAGCAGATAATATTTGGGAAATTTGTCTCATACAACCCAGGATGAATATAAGACAGGGAAGATTCTGTACTCGGTGCTGCAGCTAGTTGTGAAATAGTGCTGTGGCATGTGGGTGCCTTTGATCAAAAGGTTCAGTGACATCACTGCCACGATGGCTCTAATTAGAAGAGGTTCAAATTAGATTTCTGCAGCCAAAAAAATAATAAAGGATCCAAAAGGAGGAACAAGAGATGTTTTGTGAGTGCTCATTTGGTAACAATCAGGTTATTAAATGGAACGGGTCATGATATATTGAAAACAAAACAGTACTGCTAGTTCAATATAGTTCGAGAAAATCAAATGTGATAAAGCTTCGGGGAATCGTGTGTTCAGCACAACATCCTGTTTACGACATGGATGACAACCACAGATTGCAGTTAATGTAACAGCTGCAGATCAGTCTCTTTTTATTCAAAATTAGCGAATCCTGCCAGTTGCATCTGAACATGGACGAGACCGATACGTTAAATATGGGCACTGCTATGTTATATACATCTATTGCTTTAATGACACTTTTAACAGGAAACCATGTAATTTCATCAAG
>Ga0307518_10001379_pt1 | contig 18053 bp, 9 predicted proteins | sample 25_EM_MG_FD_203889 | JGI IMG/M metagenome (GOLD analysis project Ga0307518, IMG submission 203889) | Populus trichocarpa ectomycorrhiza microbial communities from riparian zone in the Pacific Northwest, United States - 25_EM | ecosystem: Host-associated > Plants > Roots > Unclassified | place...
CACAAAAATGCAGTGATACAAAATGCATATGCTCTACCCAGGATAGAAAATGCCTAAGTATTAAAATTCAAGTTTTATAATTACATTAATATTTGGGAGTGCAATAACTTCTGCTTTTAAATGTATTTCACTTGAAAAGATATAAAATTGATGTTTTTTATAATGTTTTATTTATAATTGTAATGTACCGATATCAAACCTCAAAAAATATAAAAAAAAAAATTATAAAAAACATCACGCATTGCATTACAAAACACACACTAATATCAGCTGATATTCTAAAATTTGAGATAATCCTGTATTTTTGGTGAATCTAAGAGTTTCAAAAATGATTGATCATAATTTATAATTTATGGGTGATTTTTTTATTATTTATTTTTTTTATTCTATTTAAAAAATAATACCTATAATTATTATCTCGTAAAACTTTCAAGAAAAAAGAAAAAAGTAAGACAAAATCTGTGATGGTACCCACATGAAATAGCATTTACTCCGATAATCCAAAGCCCTTAAAAATCAAGAGCCCACGATCAACTTGAATGGGTACACTTATATCACGCTTAGACGACCCCGATTCTTCTTTAGTTTTAAAATAATCTTTTCAATTCAGTTGCTGTATCTTGCATTTTTATAAGCAAGCCCTACTTCTCATCAAGACCCGGTTCCGGATTTTGATCGGGTTATCAGGTCGTCCGGCTCAAATTTTTTTTTTTAAAATCAAAACGACGTCGTTTTAATAAAAAAAAAAGTCAACGGGTTGCAACCTGATTTTTGACCGGGTCTTGCCGGGTCAACCGGGTTTTTTCTTCTCTTTTTTTTTCTTCAACCCAGCTCGGTTCTAGCCCCGGGTCGACCCACCACACCGGGTCAGGTTTTAAAACTATGCTGCTTCTTGAATTTTTAAAAATGTTGTTATGCAAATTAAATATGATTTTAGAATTGATTTTTTACTTCAAATCATAATTTTTTTTCATAAGCAATGAACTGCATTACAACGTAGAAATAATTAAATTTATCTTGAATCAAGAGAAATTGTGCATAACCAGGATATCTTATAGAAATAATTTCATGTACATGCTATAAATCTTACTTCAGATCACATTTTATCATTCATATTGATGTTTATAAATTAGAAATCAAATTAATACACTTCTTTATAGTTATAGAATTCTTAAGAACTCTTGCGTTCACCTAACTTGCGAAATAATGACTAGCAATAAGATCAAACTTAACTTTGCACCCATTCCCAAAAGACGTTTCTTTGACCTAATTTATTACATGGCTAAGATATATCAAGCATTCCAATATTTACTCGCATAAATAATATCAAATCTCAAATATATCATGATCTACACTATTATTTTGTCTTTTTTTTATGTTAATTATTGAGAAAAATTATGTTCTTAAACTTTATAAAGTTTATGGATCTATTCACAGGTTTGACTGGTTGACCTGATTTGCAAGTTTGAGAAGTTTAACTTTTTTTTTTCATCCTTAGATATTGGATTAATTGAACATTAAGTTTTATAATTGGTCTTGTTTCATCTTTTAATTGAGGTTATCACGGTATTAAAAAAAACATCTCGGTACTAGGTTGATATTTGATTTCACAATTGTTTGTTTTTGTTATTATATAGTTAAATAAAAAAATAGTTTTGAAAAAAACAAATTATAATCCTAGTGGAGCCCATAACTCGGTTTACAGGTTTGACATGCTAACCCGGGTTATCTGATTCACAGGTTTAACGAGTTTGCCCAACAATAGAATATGTTTTTTTGGTCTTTTAATTATTTTTTTCTTTTCGATTTATCCTTCAATATTGTGTTGATTGAGAAATAGACTGCATGAATGATTTTTGTTTGCTTTCTATAGGGATAATTGTCTCAAATAAGTGTTTATTTTTAGGTTAACGTTCAATTTTGTGAGTATCTATTTTTATCATATAATTAAATAAAATTAGTTTATAAAAAAAGTTATTAAACCCAATAGAATTTATGACTAGGGTCGCGGGGAGACCGAGGTAGATTTAATTTGTCACTGTCTCAATATTTTTTTAAAAAAATTGTCATCTTGAAGTTTTTTTAAAAGCTAAATAATGTTTTCACTGATTATCGATGTTGCATTTGGACTCATGAAATTGATTGATTTAAGTCAAGTTAGCTCCCACGCGGTTTAATTAGAAACTCGAGTTAGGTAAAGAGTCAAGTTAAAAGATTTCAAAATTAATCTACTTGGTTATGTTTAATAATATTATAAAAAAATCTTCATACTCTTAATATTTTTTATATTTTAAAAAAATTAATCCGACCCATGGTGAGCCCGAACCAATAAACTAGTGTAAACTGAAAGGAAGAAAAGAAAATCACATGAATCATGCATATAATATTTAAGAACAATCACATTATTCTTGCTGAATTAGTCACAAATTTTGTAACAATTACGTACACATCAAATATAATTGCACTTGATCACTTCAAGCCATACATTTGAGTATATCTAGAGTCATGCTGATAATGTTTATTGCCCAAATTTAAGTTCATTGGGGATATCGATCACAATTAAGTAGCCTTTCGTTGAAACTTCGAATATACTACGTACCTAACATAAATCTGCCCAACTCCCTGCTAATCATGAACCAATTATCAGTAATTAAATCCATCTAGGCCTAGAACTTTAAAAACCATTTGATCAATCATCAAAGAATATATAAACGATTGTAGTCATGTCAAAAGGGATTCTTCCTCGAATAAGCACAATTTTATATAGTTAATTATAAATGAGATTATTGCTTACAGCAAGATTGCATTATCTATGTATATTAATTTAATTAAAGAAAAGATCATGTCCCCATAAAAAAAAAAATTAAAAATCAGGTTATAAAGACAAAAAAATTAAAAATAAAATTAGTTTCATGAACTCGAGTACAAGTAGGCAATGCATATACATGCAAGGCACGCATCAACAACTTTTTTGTTTTTTTTTTATTTGTAAAAAATTGAAAAATACTCTTAGAGCTAAACAATAATAATATACAAACTACGATGAAATTACAACCAAGTCCCTGGAGTCATGGTTAAAAAATTTAAATGATAAGGATAATGAAGTAATTTTATTGTTCTTTTAAATATGAAAAATAAAAAAATGCTATTATGTTGAGGACATTAAATTATTTTATTTAAGAGCTACATTAGTAATTTTATTATGTATTAAAAAACATAACCCCTCACAATCCTCAAAAGATATTTATATCACGTAAAAAAACTAACATGCCCCAAAGCCAAGTTAAAAGATTAAATGACCAAAGAAAAATAAAGTAATTATAGTAAATTATGTATCGGAACACAATAATACATGCAATAATACATCATTTGTCTTGGTCAAGTTCTACTTGAGGATTTGGTCAAGTTTTTTTTAATCTTATTCTTCCATTCTGCTTATTCCATTTCCACTAGAGGGCTTGTCTTAATAAAGAACTCTCTTCCTTAACTATACGTGGTACTATTTCAATGAAATCTCTTGTCAGTTACCCTAAACATTGGGATTAATTTTTATTTTATTTTATAATCATCGTTTGATTTATTGAAAAGTAGTTATTAGCCATTTAATTAATGACTAAACAACAGAAAATAAGAGTTAATACGGAAGGAACAATATAAAGAAAAACGAAATACAAAAATCTCTATTAATTTCCTTAATTACCTAAATTAATTCTGGGATTAAATTAGACAAAGGAATCAATTTAGCTCCCTACAAGTTATGCATTAAACAGTAATTGATGTATTTAGAATCAAATTAGAGGGGACTAAGTTAACCAATTCACGTGACATATAAGATAATGTTGATGGATTTGGGACCGCATGCATCACCATGATCTATAATTGCTATTATATACATAGAATATCACAGTAAATAGAAAAGAAACAATCAGACAATACAATAATTTTATATAGTACGAATATGCCTGTATCCACAAGCAAAGAGAGATTTCTTATTATAATTCAAAATATATTTAGGCCAATCCGATCCTCAGAGCACACTATGAATTTCTCATGCTTGCTATCTTTTTCGCACACAAGAATGTGCATGATTATACTTAGAAAAACCTAGGCCTAAATTACTTTTGTCATCCTTTAAGAACATATTTACATGTACCTTTTTAATTAGTCTTATTTTGATTTGGATGTATTGCAAGGCACGCAATATAATAAGAAATATTATTGCTTTTTCATCCAAAAAATTTAAATTTTTAAATTAAAACATCCATATGACATAATATTATAATTTTAATATTAATTAAATGATCATGAGTTTAATTTTTATCACTCTACTTTTTTTTATACTTAAAATCAAATCAACATAGCTAATAATAAATTTATACAAGTTTTAAATTAAAAGAATTCACATAAAAAATTGCATTAAAAAATAATAGAAAATCATCATCAAATCAAGCTCTTAACTTCACTTGAGAGATTGTATTTACGCATTACTAGTTGCTTTCTTGAGTGTTAATTAGAGGCTCCTTCTTTTTGCAGCCTCTAGTCTCATGTAGTCTCTCCTCCTTCTCTTCCTAATTGTACGTGGTCATGGCGTTTCAATGAAATTAATCTCTTGTCAGTTAAAGTGTGGGAAACATGAAAAAGAGACGAAGCTTGTCGTTTCTAACTTGAAAATGCAAAGAATACCTCTAAATTTTGGAATTTAGTCGAAGGAATCAAATTAGCGGCGCCCTGCAAATTATGCGTTGAGCATTTATGGGCTGGATTCAACTCAACCTATAAAACAAATCAAACTAAATCGATGTATTTGGATTTCATAAAAAAAGATGATGCATTTGGAATAAAATTAGTAGTGGGGACTAAGTCAATCAATTCATGCAACATAAGTTAATAAATTCACCTAACATTTAGAAGATATGTTGATAGATTTGGGACCGCAGGATGGGCCGGTAGGGGACCAAGCCGACGGATCTGAATTATTGTACACCAAAGCTGATGCGCGCAGTAAGACTTTGGAAGATTTCACTATCAATCAAAACCAGATTCACCATGCGTCTAATCTGTAATTGTTAAGTATCGAAGATAACATTTTTATTATATATAGTCGAAACTAATACAAGTTTTGAATAATTCTGATCAAACCCAATCCTGCAATTATTACATGCAATTATCCAATAATATATATGGTTTAGATTCCTATCAAAAGAAGACGAATAAAAATTTTACATGATCAATATACACTATTTAACCTGACATGCATGGAATTCTATATAAAATGGAGACTACCTAGGGTACAAGAGAAACCAGCACTAGTTATACACACAAAGAAAGATATGGACTATGAAATTGCAGGTCTGGTTCTAGCAGTCTTGCTATGGGTTGCATGGGCAGTGGTGACTGAACGTCGTTACCGTCGTTCAGAGGAGCAAGGGCAGCTACCACCAGGGCCTAGACCACTGCCAGTGGTTGGCAACATCTTCCAGTTGGGTTGGGCACCACACGAGTCATTTACTAATTTGGCTCGTGTTCATGGTCCAATCATGACCATTTGGCTCGGGTCCATGTGTAACGTGGTCATTTCCTCGAGCGAAGTGGCTCGTGAGATGTTCAAGAATCATGATGCGGTGTTAGCTGGGAGAAAAATCTACGAGGCTATGAAAGGTGATTTTGGCAATGAAGGGTCTATAATCACAGCCCAATATGGACCGCATTGGCGCATGTTAAGGCGCTTATGCACCACCGAATTCTTTGTGACTAGCCGCCTTGATGCCATGCAGGGTGCACGAACTAGGTGCATCGATGGCATGCTGCAATACATAGAAGATGGTAGTGCCAATGGCACTCGCGCTATTGACCTAGGGAGATACATTTTCTTGATGGCTTTTAATCTTATTGGCAACCTCATGTTTTCTAAAGATTTATTGGACCCAAAATCGGAGAAGGGAGCTAAGTTTTTTCAGCATGCAGGTAAGGTCACGGAGTTGGCAGGTAAGCCTAACATGGCTGATTTTTTGCCAATTTTAAGATGGCTTGATCCACAAGGTATAAGGAGGAAGACACAGTTCCATGTTGCAAGAGCCTTTGAGATTGCAGGAGGGTTCATCAAAGAAAGAACAGAGAGTGTGCAAAAGGAAATTAGTAGAGATGACAAGAGGAAAGATTACCTAGATGTCCTTTTGGAGTTTCGCGGCGATGGTGTGGAGGAGCCCTCTAGATTTTCTTCAACAACGATCAATGTGATTGTCTTTGTAAGTAGCATCTCTTTTCCTTTGGTTCTTCTGATCTCTTCTGTCCTATCTCTTACACATGCCACTAAGTAGACAAGTATAAGAATTATAATACAAATATACAAAATTAATAGACCTCAGCCACCAGCAAAATCTTTGCATACAATTTTGTGTTTTTGTTCGGAGGCGGCAAAGCCTGTGTTAATATAATTGTCTACCTAGTAAGTAACATCTCGTTTGCCAGCTTTGTTATGCTCAGACCTCTGTTAGTAAACTCCGCCCCGCTGATAGGTTTACCTTCAGCTCTAGCTTGAGCTGTTGGCTGTTTTTTATTTTATTTTTTAAATCAATCCAGATTGAATTAGTTGATTGGACATATTAATCTGTTACTCGGTTAGAATTTCATTGATTTTTTTTATCAAAATTATTGTTTTGATCTTTAAAAAGAATTTTATTAGACTTACTTAAAAATCAATCTCATGATCCGAGACTTACTCTGAATGCAACTCCGAGTTAGGTCTAATTATAACTATGGCTTGGACTATGGAAACTATAGCTCTACATACACGGTGGAACCAAAAAAATTGGATTGGAGGAGGCAGATAAGAAACTAAGTGATTATTAAGAGTGCAAACCACGTAAAATTAAAGAGTTTAATTAAAGATTTTCAAAATTTTAGACATACGCTTGGGGTCACATGGCCCCCATAATTTAATGTAGTTCTGCCTGTCTGGATACGTATCAGCTTTTGATCATGGTCGTGAATATATTTATGTTAGCAACAACCGGTGTGATCATTCTTAATTATTATATTTCATTTAAAAAACACTTTATATATTTTTTATTGTTTGGTTATATTAAAAAAAATAATTGAATTTTTTTTAGTGCTTGCGAGTTTGGTATGAAAAGAAAACATGAATTAATTAATAATAGAGATCATAATTTAATATTGAAGCTAATCTCGTAAAATGTTTTTTATCTCTTAAACCGTGAGTTGTTCATATTCTATTATTTTAAGCTTATTTTTTCTTTAATTATAAAGTATTTTACATTAATAATTTATTTTAAAAATAAATCAAACATAAAAAAATGAAAAGAAATATTTTACACAAACATATTGACTTAAAAAAAATAATAATATAAGATGATGTTGATTGGATTCACTCAACTTGAAAGTGTTTTTAAACATATTTATCGAACCCGACATTAATCAGTGGGTCAACTTAGAATCCAATTAGCTTGGCTTGTAGTTTAAGCTGCATTTTAAAATAAAATTAACTTTGAGCTGATCCTATTTGACTTGGTTGACCCTACTAATTAATTTGATCAAAACTTGATTTGATTTTTAATTTTTTTTTAAATGATATTGTTTTGATTGATTTCATTTAATTCACCCAACCCGTGACTCGGAGTTTAAACTATGTATAATATCTTTGCTTTTAACTAATGTTCAAAAACAAAAATTAATTATAATATTTATCTTGGGGCTGAGTCTTTTTTTCCAAACCATAGTAAAGAAATTAATAGGAGATAGTACACAAAATTAAATCATTAACAAACTTAATTATTGTTATGATTTTTTCTTATAGGAAATGTTTACGGCAGGGACTGATACAACAACAAGCACTTTAGAATGGGCCATGGCTGAACTTTTACGTAACCCTAAAGTACTGAAGACAGTCCAATCTGAGTTGAGAAGCACCATTGGCCCCAACAAGAAGCTCGAAGATAAAGACATTGAGAATCTCCCATACCTAAAGGCAGTCATTAGGGAAACACTGAGACTTCACCCTCCTCTACCTTTTTTAGTCCCGCACATGGCCATGAACCCTTGCAAGATGCTAGGCTATTACGTCCCTAAAGAGACAACAATTCTAGTTAATGTGTGGGCCATTGGAAGGGATTCAAAGACTTGGGATGACCCTTTGGTTTTTAAGCCAGAAAGGTTCTTGGAACCAAACATGGTGGATTACAAAGGTCGTCATTTTGAGTTCATACCATTTGGTTCTGGCCGTAGAATGTGCCCTGCCATGCCTCTTGCCTCTCGTGTACTTCCTTTAGCTCTTGGATCACTCTTGCTTTCATTTGATTGGATTTTGCCAGATGGCCTCAAGCCAGAGGATATGGATATGACTGAAAAAATGGGGATGACACTTAGAAAAAGTGTTCCCTTGAAGGTCATACCAACACCTTACAAAGGGTCATCAGATCATTATGAGTTCTAAGTGGACATATGATATTCTAAAATTTCTACTAGTATAACAAAATGTAATTATAAAATGGGTACAACAAATCAATCTTAGTATCCCGTTGATTTGAAACTTAATCCAAGTTATATTTCATTTTGAATTGGATTTTTTTACCAAAACCATATCATTTTATTAAAAAATAAAATAAAACATGTTTTGGTAAAAGAAGAAGAAGAAGATAGACTTGCAACCTAAATTTTAGGCCGAGGCAGACCTAGGCTGGGTCTTATATCTAAGTTACAAAATGATATATTAGAATTGTATTCAATTTAGCTATTTGAGTCATATATTTGATTCTTAATTTGTATGTGCATGTATATTAATGTCTATCTATATATAATCTAGTTATGGAGAAGTTTTTTAAATTAATTTGTAATGCAGTTTAATCTATTTTTCAAACTAATTTTCATTTAAAAAATATTAAATTAATGTTTTTATGTGTTTTTAATGCTTTGTCTCTCCATCAATTTTGACAAAACATATACAAAAATGATGATCTGACCTTCGACCATACCCTAATATGGTTTTTTCAGGTTGATTGACATCATAATAGTTGCGGCGCCACCTCAAAGTGGCTAACCCGACCAGCCTTTTAGCAGTTATATTGACTGTTCATGATGACCACTTTGAGTTAACGGTTAAGATCCTTCCGAGTTGAATCAAGGGCCAAGATTTGACACCAGTAAAGATAAAATTCCCCTCTTCCACCCCCTGTAAATAGGAGAGGATTCCATGCATTGAGATCAAGAAATCTGAGGCCAAAGTTGGAAAAATAATCAGTTTTTTTTTCAATTTTTTTCTTTGTTAGCCTCTTCCACCTCTTTCTCCACCACTTTTTCAGCCACTACTACCTCAGTACCACCGTGACCAAAACCAAAGGTTACCCCACTTTTTATACCACGTAACCTTCTACTCTTCTCCTCCCTCCCTTGTTCTTCTTCTTCTTCTTCTTTTACATGCAAATGTGGAGAACGTGAATTATAATTCACGTTCTGCCATTTGTAAGCACAACTTAGTCACTAGGCTAAGCCAGTGACTAAGCTGTGTTGGGCTGGACCCATTCCGGCCCAGCCCAGATGGTTGGGCTGGGTCCAGCTATCATAATCCAATTTTAAGTTTCTAAAAAAAGTGGTGATAAAAATATAATTCGGATTAATCAGTCATGCACAATTATTCAGGACGACAGGTGGATGGACAAGCTAGGGTCTTGTTGAAGAAACTTTGGAAAATGATTTGAGAATGTGATCAAAACAACACAAATTGAAGGTTTAAGGACTAACAAGGATAAAATTATAAAATTTGAAAGTCAATTTGGCTGAAACTGGAAGAATTGACAAGCCTAGGGATTTAATTGAACTCTGAATTAGTTTAGTTAATGCAATCAGGAGTTTAATTGAAGAAATATCAAAATTCAAGAGCAATTTATGTCAAAATTGCAAGAAATAAAATTTCAGGGATCAAAATGAATAGGCTCTAATACTATAAGGGGGTTAATTGACTTTATCAGGGGTAATTTTGAAAAAATTAAAAGTTTGAAAAGTCAATTAAGAATTGAATTGAAGAAATTTGAAACAAGTGACTATTTTGAAAATAACGCAGAAATCCAAGGGTGCAATTGCATAGATCAAGGGGCGAAATTAAAAAAAAAATGAATTTTAAAAGACAAGGGCTTGAATGTAAGACTTCAAAACTTCAGGGGGCAAATTGAAGAATGACCCTTTTCGGCCTAAAACAGCATCGTTTCAAAAACTGTTCATTCTCTTCTTCCTCTCGAGCAGGGGAAATCGTTAGAAGAAGCCATCCAAATGGCCCCTGTTAGACCCAATCGTCCCACCAAATCCAAGCCAAATCTTAGACCAGATTGTCTACCACAGATCTCATAAGTTAGTTCAGTGTTTCTCGCCCTCACAACTCTCCTCTGACGCGAAGATCACTCAGGTCCAACAGTCCAACAATGGCAGGACTGTTGGTGTTTTCATTCCACCAAACAAGGAGCGAACCTAAAGCAGTAGTTATCCACCACTCATTTAATATGCAGGCAGGGCCATATGATTCGATGAAAGATATTTCTTTGAAAATTTTGCAAAGCAGCGTGTCAACAGTTCCCATTATTCATTCTGCTTCTCAGGATGGCTCATTTCCGCAGCTACTATATCTTGCTTCCCTGTCTGGAATACTAAAATGTAAACCTTCTTGGTTTGATGCTTGAGGATGTATAACTTGTTGCTAACACATGGACTGATTGTCAGGTATATGCAGGTATTTCAGACATTCTGCTGGCTCCTTCCCCATTCTTCAACAGCCAATTTGTTCAATTCCTTTGGGTACATGGGTTCCAAAACTTGGGGAACCAAACAGACGGCCATTTGCAATGTTGAGACCAAATGCTTCTCTCGGTGCTGCTCTGTCTTTGTTGGCTCAAGGTAATTCACTCGTCAAAAGATTACCACAAGCTACAACTTTCCTCTTCTATCTGTTTCTGAGTGTGCATATTGCTGATTGATCTTCTTTAACCTCTCCTAACCTTGTGCTATAATACCTTTCTGATACAGCCAATGTCAGTTCAATACCATTTGTAAACGATAAGGATTCACTGCTGGATGTTTCCTTGACAGTGATATCACTGCTTTGGCAAAAGATAAAGCCTATGCACAAATTCATCTCGATGAAATAAGTATTCATCAGGTAATTAGTTTTGATTACTTTGAGCTCTATTTACATGCAGTTGTATGCACATTCTTGCAATGGTCTGAACCAATCCGCAGCTCTGTACATGAATCTCCATTTGTGAAACAATAAATACATTCAACTAAATCAGTAGAAGATAAATGACTGGAAGTGATAAAGTAAACTGCATTTAAACATGCATGGCATGAACCTACTGTATTGATCTGCTCTTTCATACCCTTTTAGGCTCTGCAATTGGGTCAGAATGCAAATTCTTCAAATGCATTCTACAATGGACAGAGATGTCAGATGTGTTTGCGGACTGATTCTCTACACAAAGTGATGGAGCGTTTGGCAAATCCCGGTACTCTTACAGCAATATGATTTTTTTTTCTACATCAACTTTTCACCATAAGTAGTTCTGACTAGTAACACGTTTTCTAATTGCTTTGTTGCGTGGTCTTTTCAGGGGTTAGGAGGCTTTTGATTGTGGAAGCTGGCAGCAAGCGTGTAGAAGGGGTTATCTCACTGAGTGATGTCTTCAGGTTCCTGCTGGGGATATAGCTTAGATGTTAAGCAATTTGCATGCTGTGGTGACATTGGAGAGGACCAGTCTTCACTCATTGTTCTCTTAGGTTGGAAGGGCCCCATGATTCTGACCCCCACACTTTTTCTTTTTTAGGATAGGAAATTCAAAGAGCAAAAAAGAATTTGTAAATTGTGAGTCTTCCATTTCTCCCCCATTTAACCTAAATTGTTATAAAGTCAAATCATGCCGATGGACAAAACGCCATGTTTATTATTGCCAACAGAAAATGAGGTTCAAAGTGCATTGAACTGCCTATGGCAACCCATGCTGTTGGTAGAATGTTGGTGATTGATTCAATTTCAGTTTCTGATCTCAGCTTCTTGATTCTAGCATAGTTTTGCTCTCATGCTTGCCTGTCTTTCATGTTATTTTGCTTCAAAAATCTGGCATAAAATGGCTCCAAATTAAAAAAATCCAAAAAACCCCATCAATTGATTCTTCTCCATGGAATTCAATCTCTAATCTGTCAGCATAGTCGCTCTCGAATCTGGCACATTGCATAACTAGCCATTCTCATCACCAACAAAACTTGCATCAACTTTCTTAAACTCATCATACTTGTGTACTTGAAATCGTGACATTAGGTCAAGAGACTTGTCTTCAACACATAACCCTCAATGGAACTTTCGCTAGTTCTCCAATTATTCAGGAGAAAAAAATATGAAATCTCAACATCTGAATAAATGGGCCGAGTGATGAGATTTATGATCTTAGTAATCATGACCTTTAACCACAATGGCACACAAATATGGCTGTTTTAAATTGGAATTGAGGAACAATTCTAGTTTGGGGATGGAGAGAGAGGTGTAATGGGACCCAAAGGAGGGGCTAGGGTCAAGTAGGACAGTTTTTCCACAAGCAGAAGCTGTAGCAGCGATAGTGCATTGTGGTAAACTAGTGCCCATGGCAATCAGGTCAAAGGTGGTTGCTTCAATTCGTGGGTAGAGTGCCCAACTCACCCATGGAAGCACATGAGAGGGACAGTAGATTAGCTGCCGCAAATAAGCAATCGAGTAGCTCCAAATCACATGGAAACAAGAAAAATCAGTCTTATCAAGTACCATCAACAATGAAGTTTTTCCACCTTTCTTTTTCAGCTTGTTTGGAACATAAAAAATTGTTGCAAGTGAAACTCTATCTAGCCATTTTTCTTGTTTGGAAAAGTTTGAAGTTAAAAATTCAATTGTATAATCTCAGCTTAAAACACAAGAATTCTATAGGATCACTCAAAATTGGTTCATTAGATCACACTCTTGTACTTTTATGAACAAATAAATTGAAATTCAAACCATTTCCAAAGGATGAGCAAGAACTTGTCAAAAGCAAACTACACAAATCTCTCAAATCATAACTAGACACTCAATTTCCTAAACGAAAGCACCCACTTAAGTATCATCAGTGCATCTTCAAGTAGTCTGATGCTATAAAAAAAAATCCTGACCAATGAACAGAATTGGAGTAATTAAAAAGCTCTAGAACCTGAAAAACTACAATGTCCTCTCTTTTGTCAACATTGAAACAAAAACAAACACATATACACAAAGCAACATTGAATGGATTTCAAGTTCATGGAATGCTGCACATCTTGGATTCACAAAACAATGTCATTTCGGTGGTATGACATCTTTGGCCAATTACAGTTTGCCAAATATCCTTCCTTATCTATCACCAGCCTAGTTCCCACTTGGGCAGATAGAGTGAATTGAATGAAGCAGCAGAACAAAAATTGTTTATATTATCTTCGCATGATTCTCTTTTTACTAGTTGGCTTGGCTTTTCAGACAACAAAAGCTGAACAATCATAAACAGATAGCAAAATATGTAAATTGTCTTTTTTTTTATTTCTTTCTTTCTTTTTTGTGTATACATATTTTCATGTTATTTTGTGCTGTCTCCTGCCCTTCTTTTCTGTTAGGTGCTTGGCTTATCCACTGATAAAATCCTAACAAAAAAATTTTCAAATTTGAAGGTCTTTAGAATGAATATGACATCACGATAATGAAAAATACCTGTACTCGGGTTAGCACCTGTTGGCCAGATTTTCACTTTCCTGTAGTCAAAGTGCTGTGTTAAAGGGCTGTGCATTGGCCACCACAAATTAAATCTCAAGGCAGGCTGTGCATGATATGATGTCTATGGATCAAAGAACAAAGATAACGAGCAAACTAATAATTGTTGAAATCAACATATTTCCACTGATACAGATTCACTTGTCATGTTTACAAAGAAGTATTTTAACTCTTATCATCAAGTTTTCATGTAACAGTGATCTCTCTGATGAGTTTTTTCATGTTTTACAACAAATAGTTGCTTGAAAAGCCAAGCATCTCTGAATTTTTGAAGTTCACAAAACAGGAAACGTGTGTGGTAGCATCACATTTGTTTTCCCCTCAACTGCTTTAACAAATATGCATAGAGCTTCATAAACCACTCGATGCAACCACAACAACCATGCACCAGGTGCATAACGCCCAGATAATTGCTGGCAGAGATAGGGAAGTGATTGAATACAGCAGCATAATTAGCAAACTGATCCAGTCCAGCATTATATCTAGGTCTCTAGAGTGAGTTCAATATCATCCTCGGAATTCTCAGGTGGAGTTGTCTCTGGGAATTTTTCTTCATTTGGATACATCTCCTGAAAGAGCTGTCAAGTAGAAGCACTAGTATTGAATTCTCAGTCGGCCAAAAAGAATGAAAAACTCTTGAGTATACAATGTGATCTAGTAAGCATGCATATTGGCTTGTGGTTGTTGAATCACTGACATTCATTTTCCTATTTAACAACTTGTTGGATGGGACATAAAAGAGAAAACAGGAATACACTCAAGTGATATACAGAAATTAGGCGTTTAGGATAATGGAACCTGAAGCATCATAAATGTTAAATAAAGGATAACATACCTTCAAAGCTGCATCTAATATATCGTTGTAATTCAGATTTCCATCGGGCATGGGAGCAAAGTTGATAGAATCAAATTGACCCTGAAACAAAAGAGATGGCATACCAATATCAACCTAAATGCATGCACATCTATATACCTAACTTTCCAAAAAAATTACACATCCAGCACCATGTTTCGTGTTCAAACAGTAAAAAATCAATCTATCATGCACCAGTTCTGAGTTTCACTAAATCTGAGCAACAATAGTTATAAAGTATCAGATTTTTTAAATCCAGTACACCTGATAGCCATTTCAGAGCAAAAGGAAGCATTGCTTAGACTGCTACTAAACTGGGAGGTCAAAAAAAAAAAAAACAGCAACAACAACCACGCGACATATTTACTCAAGCAACATTTAATAAAAGAAAGTCAATCCAACTCAAGGTCATAGATTTACAGGAATTGAAGCAAGCAAGAGTTAATATAACCTATTGAAACCATTAAAGCACAACCATTCATTCAGCTTAAAAATGATCATAGGATCTAGTTAAGAAAGTTCAAATGAATCGAGGCTGGTCTCTAATGTGAGTTGGGGATTGATTTGACTGATGACACTAGCAGAAAAAAGAAAGATGAAGCAGGAGATCATTGAGCAACAGCTCATAGTTGAACTAAAGGGACTCAAGTGACCTGCTGAAACAACTTTGATGGGCTCCAACTACCCAAAACAAGTACAGGAAGAAGAAAATAGAGGCAGCTGGAACATGCAAGGAAGAAATTCAATAAAATCTAGAGAATAAATTGAAGGGAGGGAGGTAGATTCAAGAGAGGAAGAAGAGGGGAACACCAGGGCAGCAGCCATCAGGTTCTAAAACTCCAGATAGGCAGGCACGTGACAAAAGAGAAGTAACCTTAAGCGTTTATGATGAGGCACCCTAAGTATTAAGCCCCACATGTGAACTTAAGATAAAATGGGGTGAGCAAGGACAAGCCCCACATGAGAAGTAACCTTACTTCTAACTTGAAACTACCAACACATAAGATAAAACTAAACCGCAAGTTCTAAACATGAGTTCTAATAACCCCCACAGGTGTGCATGAGCACGTGCGGGCGCGTGTGTGCACACGTGAGATGCTAATAGTAAGAGACAAAAGTTCAAGACATGAAGCACCGTAGACATCTCCTGAATATACAACCCGCTCCAAATGACACTGGGTTTCTCTTCAGTATTCTCACTCTGAACTGTGGAACTGCTTTCAGAATTTACAGAATCAGGAAAAGTCAGAAGGGCATTCATAGCTGCATTTAGTAACCTCTTCCCTTGAATGGCATCATCACACAAAGCTGAAAGATAGAGCACAAACCTGAAACAAATAATCAGAGAAATTGTTAACTCAAGGATCCCATATTCTTTTGAGAGGCAGGGGGTTACTGTACTATGAGAAGTAGTAGTTCTCAATGAATGAAAAAGACGTCCATTATTATCACCTTAATGATGCTACGGGTGTGGAAACATTTTGAAGAACAAAACCATAAATAATTAGATGTCTATCTCCTTGTAATGGTTTTCATCCCAAGCTGTCACGGTTAATGTATGTATTTCTAAATGTACTAGTTATTTGGAACTCTCTCCAAAAGAGTCAATATAAATCCAGGAATGGGGTGAGCAAGGACAAGGTCTCCCTAATATTTTCATGTTGATCTTGCATGATTACTCATGTTACAAATGCAGTCCTAACAGGTAGTCAGCAGTAGAATCAGAAGTCAAGGAAAGTAAAAACATAAAAGAAAGTGGCTGGTGGTAACTCACATGCCCAAAGGACAAACAGCCAAGTTGCCACTTATTTGGAGAGCTCGAATTGATGTAATCTGCTCAGGGTACAGGGCTAGACAAAAGGGATAAAAAGTTTGAACCGTATGATTCCTATAAACTCAATAAGGAACAGAAATGAAACTATATGCTGATCTTACATCGAGGGGGGTATACAACCAGAAGATTTGACATATCTGGCTTCAAGGAATTTCGTGTGATGCATATCCCTCTGGCCACCTTCCCTTTAACATCTCTGGTGCTCAAAAAGTTAAAACTTTCATGCAGAAGATCTGATGGAGAGGCTGATGGTGAGGCAAGTGTAAAGGATGGATCCAGAACCAGCTTCTGGCTAAATATGTCCTGGCCAGAAGCCAATCGAACACCTTTGTAACTCCCACTACCCTGGAAAAAAAAGTGAAGGATAATTCATTTGCCCTAACAGGTGACTATATCATTTTATGCTGTCCATGTATTAAACGAATTATAGGCATATTTTAGCACCTTTTCCATAAGCAACGCAGTCACTGGCATTCGTAGAACCTGTATGACAGAAGTCTCGAAAGGAGGTGAGCATGTTAGCTTGACAAAGCAACTGTTTCAGTCCACTTTATAACAAATTTCTATAGTATGATAGGTAAACATTATTTGCAATTTTTTTATGTTCCCGCAAAATATAAGGAAAAAATAGCACAAGTACACCTGTGACCATTCTTGTGAAAATCAAATAACATCCAAGTATCTAAAGCAGCAGAGCAGATCAAACAGTGTCAATCACATTTAGGAACAAGTTATTTACACAACACATGCAGAAAAGCAAATATATCACATTTAACTATTAACCAAAAATGATAGTTCATATTTCACCAAGAGAAAGAAGCCACAGTTTCTTTCAGTGAACTTACGTAAATGCAACCTTTGACAGCAGAGCGGCGGCTAAAGGCTTGTGGCAGTTCCCCTTGACCATAAATGGGATAAATTAGGGCCCCGGAAGCATTTGTAAACCTGAAAGGAGTAAGAATTATAAACAACAAACTTAAAGCAAATCGATGTAAATTGCTTAACTAATACAACATTCCAAGCTATAAATCAAGGTTAGATTTTTAGTTGCCAGTACAGAACTAGAACTCAAAACATTTTTTCCCTCTTTATCTGCTCCTAACCCTACACTTTCTGTGGTGTTCAATAATGGAAGGAAAAATAATATAATCTTGTAGTTAACACAATATGTGTTTCTGATCAAGATATCATACAAGTCACAAGTGCAGCTCTATAGAACCCACCTAAATTTTAAACCAGAGAATAACTGCTTAACTATAAAACAGAATAAACAAGAATTAACCTCCCAACTGATGACTGGTATAGAGCCAAACGATCAATTCCATCTTTAGTCTTGAGCAAATTTTGGCAAACCCCCATGTCATCTTGATCATAATCTGCCATAGCTATAGCATAAAGAATAATCCTGCAGACAAGCAGAGATAACCAAAATCCAGTAAATTTTAGACCAAACAGGGAAACAAAACGCACAAATAACAAATATACTCTTGCTAACTGATAGAGAAAGGCAACAGCAGTCTGTACGATCTAATCTTTGGAGGCAACCGCATTTTTGACAAGTACTCAAC
>Ga0307518_10001380_pt1 | contig 18037 bp, 9 predicted proteins | sample 25_EM_MG_FD_203889 | JGI IMG/M metagenome (GOLD analysis project Ga0307518, IMG submission 203889) | Populus trichocarpa ectomycorrhiza microbial communities from riparian zone in the Pacific Northwest, United States - 25_EM | ecosystem: Host-associated > Plants > Roots > Unclassified | place...
TGTAGTATATAGCTCATATTGAATGGAATACATATATAGAGAATGTTGTTTGATGCGTTGGGATGTAATTCATTGCCAAGGATGATTAATAGGTTAGGGGGTGTGGTGGTAACACCCTCAAGATACGATAAAGAAGTATTATTGAGATTTTCTAATACCTTTTGTTCGGCTAGGGTTTGCTATAAATTCATATGTTGTAACCTTAACTTCATGCATGGTGACAATCTAGTTCCTCGCTCGTGTAAATATAAGCATATTGTCGAACCTCATGTATTTTTTTTTTCCGTGCACGTAGCACAAGTATGCACTTGAAATTCTTCATGTCATCAAACACACATTGCACATTGAAATCATATCTGTAAACTCATAATGGCGTAGCTGAAAACTATTGGTATATATTTGTTGTTATGGCTACTGTTAATAGCTTCTAAATGAATAATCCATGCATGATGATGTATGACATACACCAGATATACAAAGAGTGTTGATTGATGTGAAAATAATATTTGATGTCAATATTACATCGAGAATTTAATCACCTAGTCTGTTGATGTATGTTCTCTTTCTTGTACTTCCATGCTTGTAGGAAGATATTGCAGCAATATTTAAGAAGGCAGACAAGGACAATTCTGGAACTCTCACAGTAAAAGAATTTCGAGAAGTCATTAAAGACATTTGTGAAAGATATCCTCAGGTGGAGCTATATTTGAAGAACAAGAAGATGCGTGACCTTGTTGATCTCTTGAAGATGGCTAAAGGGGATGTTGCAAAAGAAGCAATTGAACTGAATATTGAAGAATTTAAGAAAGCCCTTTCAGAAGTTGATTCCCAGATGAAGAATCTTCCAGCAACAGCTCAGGTCTTGTGTTGATTTGTGGTTCTACTTTCTGTGAATTTTCATTCTCTAAGAGATATCTCCTAATTATCTATTTTCATTTGTCTGGATTCAGGTTGCGGCTCAGCAAGGCACTTATCTTGCTAATTGCTTCAACCGTATGGAAGAGGCTGAAAAAAACCCTGAAGGTCCTATCAGGTTCAGGGAAGAAGGGCGCCATCGCTTCCATCCCTTTAGGTACATCTTAAATCTTGTTTGAATTTGATATAGTAGGATTATGTTATGACAGCTATTTCTCCCACGATCTTTTTACTGATGCTTAGCATTCCTCCACCATCCATGATGCATCTTTTCTCAATCAAAACATATAGTTTCCTCCCTGCATATCTTCTTCAGAGTTAGCTGTTTAACTTGGACATCTATGGAGTCAAGTTACAGACCACTTTTTGAATGCCAGACTTGAAGCATGTAGATCTCTACTTTGAGACTTGCAAGCAGTTAGGATCTCAATCATTTTCTTTATGGTGTATATTGATTTAGATACAAGCATTTAGGGCAATTTGCTCCATTGGGAGGAGAACAAACAGCAGCACAGCTTCCTGGTGATTGGGTTTCAATCGGTCAAAGCTCTCAATGGCTTTGGTATTCTGTTTATGCAAGGTACTGACCTTCTCCTTGGCTTCAAACTCTCTTAGAGATTTCAAATTGACTAGCTATATACTAATATGTTTTCGGTCTGTGTCTCATTCAGCAAGCTAGTCAGTTGGCGCACCAGGGTGTTGGTGATTTCAGATTGGACAAGGCGTTTCGTCTTTGGAAGGGATTCCAGTGGCATTTGAGCAGCTATCAGCAGGTCGCAAGGTATCCATTTGGCAGAATTATAGTGCATACTTTGTTAACCCCACTTTGGCAGTGCTGGAAAATTTGCTTTCATATCATCTTTCATTAACCAGTTTTGTTGAATAAACAAACCCACAAATCACGGTAGTTTACCATATATTAAATCTGGAAAGGTGAATTTGTATATTTTACGTGCTAATGGTCAGGATAATTACCCTTCGTGGTGCACAGTTTTCGCATTAGGACCTTGTGCCGCTTTTTGCAGCTAAACATCACTTGGAGATAGAGATGCACGAATTTTTTTTTGGCTGATACCAAATTCTCTGCTCTTCTTTTTATGTTCTTTGTTTATAGTTACACTGTACTGTTAGCCCTTGTTTTTTCAAGCTCAGAAACCACTTTATCCAGCCTTTTAGTGAAATTTTTTGTACGTGCTGTGTGCTGTGTGCTGTGTGCTGGCATGCAACACCATCTTCCAGGCATTTTACTAGGAAGAAAATGGTAACAAAGTAGGCCAGCCATGGCCCACCATGGTCTAGTTTAATTTAGTTTGATCAAAATAGGGCTACCTCAATAAGTCATCTGGGTTTTGCATATTTTTAGTTTCTCAACATAGAGCTAGATGGGCCTGAAATTTTATCAAGCAACTTATTCTAAAGTTTTGAGGGTTTAGGAAATCTTTGTTTAGTGAATAAGCGTTCAATCCCTGATCCGCATAATATTAGAAATTAATAAAGTTTAATGATATCTTCACCCATTAAATTCCCCTAAAAGTCGTCAACAGGCACAAGTTTAAATTGCTCTTTTTTTTTCTTTTTTTTTTTTTGATTTACGTGGGTGTTCGGGTCAACTTGCGCGCAACACGACTAATCCCATGGCCCACTGAACACCATGCAAACCCAGAGGGCATGTAAGACACCGCGGGGGTGAAAGGCGTGCACATAAGGGCTCGAACCCAGGAGCAGCGGAAGGAGACAAGCCCTTCCCACCGCCAGGCCAAGACCCTCAGTGCAAGTTTAAATTACTCTTGATCTTATAGATGTTTGCATATTACAAACGATTGGTGTTTATTTGATTATTTTTTTTTTCAGAATTTGGTAGGTGAAAAAATACTCTTTTATTTTTTTAAAAAAAAGGTAAAATCTTGGTGAGCTACGTACCAGAAGAGGCACCCGCAAGTGATACAGTGTGGCCTTGGGCTGTGAATTTACCATTTAATCCAGTAAGTAAATGATTGTTTTGAAATAAATTTTTATACTTTCGCAATGAAGTACATTGCTAAAAAAAAGTGATAAAATAACATAGTATAAAAAATATTTGAAAAAATAACATAGTTTAGAGAGTCACGAGATGATATTTGCGAGTTGTGAGCTCCAAGTATCATCTATGATTTTTTCAAATTGCAAAAATTTAAAAGGCACAGGATTTAATAAGGAGAGATGAGAGAGAGAGAAGAAAAAATTTCGAAGACGCATTAAAACTCCGATGATGACACTATCGGTATGGTTGGAAAGATATCAATAAGACGAATACAGCAACACCAAGAAAGGTCACCAACAGTGACCAAAATAGGCCATACAAACGGTTCAAAGACAAGTGAGCCTCGACACTTTTGGAAAGCTCGTATGGTCCACTCCGTTCATGGTTTGTGACCTTTTGTGGTGTTGTTAGACTTGTTTCATCGAGATCTTTCCAACGTTACTGGTAATGTCATCATCAGAGCTTTATTGTGCTTCCAAGGTTTTTTTTTTTTTTTTTGTCGCTCTTCTCTTTCTTCACAAATTATAAGGAAGAGGAAAAAAAATGATCCAAACCCCTCCAGAGTAGAACCACCTTAAATTTAGTATCTTGTCGTTTGATTGGATTACCTTACTTCAATCTAGGAAACTGGCTGGTTAGAGCTGGGCCGACACAATGTTATAAATGACATTAGGAATCTTGGGCTGTGAAGCTTTGAATGGCCCTTTTCCTTTCTTGGTGGTCATTTCGGACATGAAGTATCCCACTCGTCATCTCTCATTTGGTGGAGCATCTCAACCTCAAGGAAATCTAGCGGAACACGTTTTGGGTTTCAATTCTTACCTAGGCGGTGTGACTGTACTCTTGCGTAGGATCTACTCCAAATTCCTGTGGTGTAACTCTGTTTCAAAAGAAAAACATAAAGTAGTGGGAGCAATTCGATAAACTCTCTGCTTAATCCTGTTTATTCTTTTATTTTTAAAAATTTTAAATTTTTTTTATTTTTTTCTTTGCTTCAAATTAATATTTTTTTAATATTTTCAGATCTTTTTGAGGTACTGATATCAAAAATAATTTTTTTAAAATAAAATAATTTTATTTTAATATATTTTCAAGAGAAAAACACTTTAAAAAATAACCACTGACACAATCTGAAACATCCCTTAACCTTTTTAATTCACTATAAAGCAGTGGCATACCCCCACTCTTTTTTATTTTTCTTTTTTTCATCAGAGTCAGTTAAGGTCTTACAAAATATTTTTCACGGCAAGACAATTCTTGCAAAATCTTCTTTCTTTTCCCTTTTCAGGAGTGTGTTTTTTTGCCCACTATTCGTCACTCACAAAACTGCATCACCATTTCGTTTCTTACACAAAATCTGGGTTGATCCTACCTTCCCCGCCCCAGATGCACCGATCGCAGACCTAGAAGAAACTGGGCAAAACTGTGGCAAACGCCATTAAGGTTTCACATTCGTTACAAAATCATTATCGGCAGTGATTAAGAGAGATTAGACGGGAGGAGTCTGAGAAGAACAAGATTATCTAACAAATTGGCCCCATTTTAGCCTACAGCTAAACCGCCACGTGTAGAATCCCCAACTGGTTGTCTTGTACTGCTGTAGTAGACAATGTACATAGATTGGACAATGATGTGGACATTGAAAAAAGGAGATGATTGGTATAACATGGGGTTCTTAATCTCAGGGAGACAAAAAGGGTAGGGGTCTATTCTGTTACTAGAAGATAATTAAAGACCCTTTGTTCTTATAGAGAAGGAAGGGAGGAATAGGATTAGCTTTCCTATAATTGTGCATAGCCTCTAGCTTTTTGGTTGACAGGACTGGCCTTTCTTCTCATCTCCCGTCCTCGAGAGTGGAAGGCGATGAGGGTAAGAGAGGGGTATTTTTTTTTTTTAGTTTAACGTGGGTGTTCGGGCCAGTTTATACGCACCTCGACTAATCTCACGGGCCCTGAAGTTAACGACCATGTAAGCCTCCAATGGCCATCATATGAGTAACCACAAGGCTTGAACCTGAGACTACAGAAGGAGCAAACCTCTTTGTCTCAAACTCTTACCACTAAATCACCACCTAGATGGTTAAAGAGCCTTGTTTTGAGTCAAGATTGATTGCGTTGTTCGGTGAATATTACGAGTTTAATCAAAGTAATATTATACTTCACTTAATTTATTTTCTTGATAGTTCTATGATCTAAGGGTCCTTTAGTAAATTAATATCTTTTTTACTATCATTTAATTTTATCAAAAAGATAAATTTTGGCTGTCCATTTTAACTCTCAATTATAGTTACGATTTCAGGAATTTGAGATTATCATAGTAATTATTTTCTAAAGTATTATTACTCTGAAATATATTAAAATAATATTTTTTAATTTTAAAAATTAATTTTAATATCAGCACATCAAAACAATTTGAAAGCACAAAAAAAAAACTAATTTGAAGTAAATAAAAAAAATTAATTTTTTTCAAAAATATTTTTGAAACACAAAAATAAACATGGTCTAAATTAACTTCAATGTTATTGTAGGAGTAATGGTAATAACAACAACAACAACAACAACAATAATAATAATAAAACCATAGAGGATGAAATGTTATCTTACCGTGTGTTTAATGTTTTTAAATCAACACATCAAAATCATAAAAAAATATTAATTTAATATTTTTTTAAAAGTAGATATATTTTAAAAAAAGTTCTAAAAATAAAAACTATTTTCCTTTGGAATATATCCAATAACACCTAGTTGACAACTATTTTCCATTGAAGTATATTTTGCTTGCAAGCAAGCACAACCTAATTTAACAAAACCATCCTTCCTTGGCTCCTCAAAAACCTCACCCAAAATACTTTCTTTTATTGCAATCCCAACCTCCAATTTGTTTTTTTTTTGCTAAAAAGGAAAATCCTCTCAAAGTGGGTTGTGAGTTATGATTCTCCTTTTGAGAAAATATAGGCAGAATGTTAAAGGGCTTACAAAGTCGTCTAATAAAGGCAATTAAGTTAATGACACTTTATTATTAATGCTAAAATATATGCAAATGACCTTTTCAAGAGTCAGTAATGGTGCCTTGCACATGCATCCCATGGTGGTGCTGGTGGCTGTAGATCTTTCAGGCTCAGAACCACCAATCAGGTGGCCGTAGAGCATGATCAACTCCACAACTATCTCAGCACTTTCCATTTTAAAATTGAGGATTAAGGGCAAAATACAAGTTGGGAGCTTGTGTTTTCTGTGACCTAACCATCACCATTCCCCCATACTTTTGTATAATATTCTTGAATCACCATCACCATACCCACCATGAACAAGGGACCCACTAATCAGGGAAATGGGCGTCATGGCCCACAAGCCTCTCCTCCACATGAGCACACAGTTGATCTGCCATTGTTGCATTTATTTGAAGCTCTGTCCCCTGATAATTAATTTATTCAAAAACCGACGTGGAAGCTTCACCTCTGTAAGCTCGATGACCCACAGGCCACTCTTGTTGAAAGGAAGATGGTTGGTAAAAGAATATGCATAGATATTATTAATACATGGTATACGTCCATTTTATGATTGGACTCAAGTCTAACATTGAATGTATGGTGTATTACATGGTGGATTTTAAGTGTGTTAGCGGTTATTTTTTAAAATAATTTTTATTTGAAAAAATATTTTTAAAAAATTAATTTAATATTTTTTAAGAGAAAAAATAATTTAAAAAGCACCAAAATTAATGTTATATATATATTATTTCTTCCTTCACCCGAACACGTGGCATTTATCAGCATAGAAGGTCAACCAATGGCATTTATATACAGAACTAAGACAGTAAGTAATATTCTTTTTCCAGAACAGATCAAGCTTAAATTACCTCCAACGAATAAATTCACATTAAAAAAAACTATACAAAAACAGGAGGCCCACGTGTCTCCAGCTGAACTGGATGAGAGATTGACTTGCCAGCTGTTTCTTAGCAGAAGAAGCTGGTTTCATTCATTTTTAAACGGTAAGATGTTATTAACATGTTAATTATTCCATGATTATCTTTAATTGTAGAGATTCCATAACATTAGATTAGTTGTGATGTAAAGAAAAAATCTCAAAATCCTTTTAAACTTGAAATTTATATAAATTTATACTATTTTGCGTTTATTTTTATCAAATAAAATAAAGATAGTGAGATTTAAGCTCGTGATCGCTTGATTAATAAAACTCTGATACCATGTTAAAAACTTATTTTTATTTAAAAGTTTAAAATTTTAAATGAAATCATAATATATGATTTATATAATTTTATGACATATAGATAAATGCTTTATTTTTCCTTGCCACAAACCCACGTGACTGTGATTTGTGTTAGATTAATCTTATAATACCGTGTTTTGATAAACTTGCTAAGAAGGTGTTTGGATTCTCGATTTAACTAGAGTTTTTTGAAAATTATATTTTTTTATTTAAAATTAATTTTTTTATTTTTTTTATCATTTTAATATGTTGATGTGAAAAATATATTTTTTAAAAATAAAAAATATATTTTAAAAAATAATTATTATTAATATCATAAATACCCCTAATTCAATGTCAATGAACAACATCATTAATTTGCTTTCCAAGCCCAAGACGTCTATTAAGACAACAATTTTTCTTTTTCTTTTTGTCTAAAATTGGATGCACAGAGAGGCTAAGATCACAAGAAGTTGTAGGTATTTTACACCATTATGCTAAATTATTGTCACAATCAAGTTTTAAAATATATTTAGGGTTGGTTTGATGGTTAAAGATTTAAAAAGGTATATTAATTTTCTTGACTTTCTAGCTTTGATTCTTGGAAATGATATTTAAATTTTTTTTTATTGAGCTTCTTAAAATACACCAAGATAATGATGGAAATGCATTCTTAAAATTATTTGTGAAAAAAAATTAATTTTAATTAATATATAAAATATATAAAAATACCCTTTATTATCAAATCATACCATACTTGAGAAACTTGAGAATTTTCTTTTACTATCAAACTTCAAGATCATTTATTTTTTATATTTATTTGTGATCTATTATATTTTTTTTATTAATATGGGTATTCGAGTCAGCTTGCATACGCATCGACTAATTCTACATCCTCTGGAATTAATAAAAATATAAATCTTTTTTATTATTTTTTAATCCTACTAATTATAGTGCAAATGGCATGTCCTTATACTTGATTAATATTTTTATTTGTTTTTTTCCTATACTTTAAGAACATCACCATGTCAATCATCTCGTGTTTTTTTTATTAATTTTATTTTTAGATTAACATGGGTATTTAGGTCAACTTGCATACACCTCGATTAATCTCACTGGCCCTGAAGTTAACAACCATGTAAATCTTTAGTGGTCCTAAGATTTATGAGACTCTAACTGGTTATTTCTAAAGAACAAATTTAAAACCTAACCAGTTAAGATATACTGTTTAAATTTTTTTTATTTTAATTTTAGCTCTCAGAAAAGTGTAAATTTTATCAATAGATTTAATATATTTTTACCATTAGTTCTTTCTTGGGTACTGAAACCATACATCATGATACTATCCTTACCCTTTCTTCTTCACATGTGTCCAATCATGAATCAAAGGTAGAGGGTCAAATCTGTCCATGCAAAACAAAAAATCAAGGCCCTTATTCTTCTCAAATATTGCGAAAGTACCTGGACCCCCAGCATGCAAAAAAGCTCACCGTATTCAAGGTGGTTGCCTTCCCTTCTTCTACGCTGACAAAAGCTGAAGCTTTCACCTGGCGGCAGAGCAGCAGCAGCAGCGGCTCCACCTGTCCTTTTTGGCTGATTGAGATAGTGAGCTCTTTTTACCAGTGATCTTTTACAAAGTGAGAGCTGACAAGACTAGTGGCACTGAAGTAAATAAACCCAACTGCAGACCCAGTTGTGGGATCCTCTTTTGTACTCCTAGTTCATCATGGGTAACGGAATATAACTGCCAGACATCTACATTTGCTTCTACTTTAAAATGACATTTTACCCACCTTTTTAGGGGATGAAGATGGGCAATTTGGTCATTGGATAATTGTGATGTGGTTTTCCAAGAAAAGTGAATTGTCAACGAAATCATTAATGGCAGCGAGATGACATGTCATGTCCTTTAAAGATATGATCAGGTGGTTTTTTTTTTAATCTTTAAAGGTTTTTTCCCCCTCAAATTTTACCTTAACAAATTGAAATTTGGGTAGAAAACTGGTATTTAATGCATAGGTTGATTTTAGCTGGTTTGGAAAACCTTTAAATTTTTATAAAAAAATTATGTTTTAAATTTTTTTTGAAAAGTTGATATTAAAAATAATTTTTTAAAAAATAATAAAAATATTATTTTAAAATACTTTTAATAAAAATTATTTTAAAAAATAATCATCACCGTAATACCAAACTAGCTCATCAAAATCTAGAAATCTTGAATCCAACTAAAGTCAAGATTTTTAGTTGAATTACATTAAACATATGATGAAATTCTGTTGATCCCTTCAAAATATTAGTAATCTAATTGATTTAGACAAATCTATGAGAAAATAAAAAAGGAGCGTATTGTTAATAAAAATAGCTGACCCGATAATTTACAAGATGACTTAGAATATGATTGGGAACGCGGTGCAAATCATGTTCTTAAAAAATTTAAAATTTTTTATATTTTTTTTGCTAAAATTTAATATGTTTTGTATATTTTAGATCGTTTTGATGTGTTAATGTCAAAAATAATTTTTAAAAAATAAAAAAAATCATTGACATGCATTTCGGTACGAAAAGTTATTCGAAAACTAACCACAACATCAAAAAGTTAATAAGTCGGCGATCTATATTCTTTTTCAAATCATTCCCCAACTCTAGCATGACAAACCATGGTTCAAGGTGAGATCTTCAGCATCTAATCACAGACAAACAAGTTAGGACATAACTACCAAGCTTTAGCAGTACGAACACAGTGTTGTTGAGCCATTTTTGGAATACCTAATGACCTATTTTAGCTTGGACTTTTGGAGGGGAAGGTTGGATTGGTGATGAATGAAAACGAAAGTTGTAGCTGATAAAATTCCTTGTGTGATAAGTGCTTTTGAATGCAAAAAAGCTACATATTTATTTCTACTTGTTTGGTTTTACCTGTTTGTATAGGGTTATTTCTCTCGCAACATTAGGCATTGTTTGGGAACGCAATGATCTAAAAAATAATTTTTTAAAAATAAACAAATATTATTTTGATACATTTGGGTATGAAAAATATTTTAAAAAATAACTGCAACCATACTCTCAAACAGGCACGGATTGAAGAAAAAAAGAAAACAAAACTCACTATATTTTATAAATTTCTTTGAATTAAATATGTGTGAGTTGATCAATAAAAAATACAAAAAGAGAGACGGCATAGTGAATTGAGAAAGAAAATCCACTGAAAAATCTCCATCTATAAGAATTTTTAAACAATTTCATCTATAAAATTTTTTCATAATTAGTAATTAAAACGCCGAAACAAATAATAAAAACAATTCGCTAAGTTCAAATCTAATGATCCAATAAACAATTTTATTTATTTTAACTAGGATAAATGCTGCCATGAGGTCAACATCAATATTTTTTTAAAAAAAAACTTTATTTTAAATTATTGGTCCACGTTACGCTTTTTTTTAACTTAAAAAATATTTATGAATGAATAATGTATTTTATAATAGAAAAAAATTTAAAACATGTAAAAATAATTTGATGTGACTTGGTCGACTTATGAGTCTAAAGATAACTTGAATGACTATTAAAAATATGGTTTGACAAAAAAAATCAAGATAATATTTTTTTTTAAAAAAATATTGAAATGATAACATATTAGATCAGCATGGATCAACCTGGATCATGAAATCGCAATAACTTCATATAAAGTAAATTGAAACAAATTATTAATCTAATATTGAATGATAAAATTAAAAAAAAATAATTAAAACAAGAACAAAAAAAAATGATTCAAGTCAACTCGGATTAATTAACCAAACTCGTGACCAGGGTTATGACTGAGATAACCTCATAAAAAGCAAATTGAAACAAATTATAAAATCTAATTCTAAATTAATCTAATGTTGTATGATGAAATTAAAAATAATAATTAAAAGGGAAGCAGAAAAATAACACAAGTCAATCAGGTTAACTCACCAAAACCACGGTGTAGATTATGAGACCATGATAATCTTATAGAAAGCAGATTGAAATAAATTATAAAATATAATTTCCAATCAACCAAATATTAAAGTATGAAATAAAAAAAAATTTAACTAAAAATAACCAAAAAAAATCAAAGTTAAATGGATTAACTTGTCAAACATATCAGCTGAATCATGTCATTAGAATAATCCCATAAAAAATAATAAAATATAACTATAAAATTCAATCATTTAATATTAAATAATAAAATTAAAGAAAAAAATACACGATTTCAGTAAACATTGTTGTGGTAGGAAGTGAACAACACCGTCCTTTGTTAGTGGTTGTAATAATAATAATAATAATAATAATAATAATAATAATAATGGGTAGAAGTGAGAATAAAAGGAAGCTGATAAGAATTCCCCGGAATGATTAGATGCACGAGGCAGTAAAAGTGGTCCTCACCATATGATCAGTACGGTTTCAACATTTTTACCAACCGCCCGCAAGCCTCCGACCCCACTCTATTCTACACCGCATGCGTAATACGCACCCTAAACATCCATTGTGTTTACGTGTCGGGATCTCAGTGGATATGCCCATTTCATGCCATGCCACGGGTTAGGTGCTGTGGGGTTCTCTCATTTTCTTCTCTGCCATGTCCGTGTCAGCTTCAGCTAAGCCACGTAGACATGGGGCATATTATGTACCGTATCATTTAATACATGGGGCATATATATATATATATATATAACCGAAATTTCTAGAGTCTTCTACAAACAACAATCACAATACTCGTCTCATCATTCTAATTTTCATCACTCAACAATAATATTAACTTCTTATTTTTTGTAGTGTTTAGCATTATAATATTTCTATAGAATAAATATTTAAAACTAATTAGTTCACCACTTACATAATTTTCTTTTGAAAATAAATATGTTTAAATAAATATACAACAAAACTATAAACTAACTTAATAAGGAAAATTTTCTAAAATTACATCTTTAATGAAAGATAATTTAGATATTTCAATTTTTAAACACAAAAGTATATAATAACAAGATATTAATTCTTCCAAATATATCATTTACTTAAGAAAAAGGAGACCTAAGACTTGGGAAAGAGAATATAAAGTGAAAAAAATACCCCAAGTTGTTTTTAGATTCAGGTACGAGATTTAAATTTTGACGATGATTTTTTTTTAGGAGGGAAAATATAAAAACCTGGTTAAAATATAACTTGAGTGAAAATAAAAATAAATTTATTTTATTAATCCAAAAATAAATACAAGATAGAGTAAATAAAATAATTCTAAGAAATGTGAGGAGGATGAAATTGAATAAAAGAAAAGGTGTTATGTTATAAAATTATAAAAAATATGATTAGTAGGGTAAAAAGAAAAATATAAAAAAATATAAAGGGTCAGCATACAAATAGAACACAAATTGAACTATAAATAACCCATTTCTTCTTTTCTTTGCTAACGGTTTGAATAGAGAGAGAGAGGTTTTAATTGATTTTTCTACTTAATTGATTGTAAAATACATTTAAAGAGTTGTCCTAAAGGTGATTAAACCTAGTTAGTTAATCAAGAGAGATGATTTTAGTGTTGGAGGGTTGTTTTGAAGAAAATTATGAGCTAGGGTTTAAAAGAGAAGGAAAAGAGAAATCAGGTTTTTCTTGCAACCATTCCTTAAATCATTATTCAACTCATATAATAAGTTTCAAAGTGATTAATTGTTATTATTATGTGTTTTAAAGAAGAAATTCAATTGATGTTATTATGCAAAATTTGGGATTTGTAGTATTAATCACTTAAATGATGCAAATTATGATTGAACCATGTTTAAAACTATGAATTATGATTAAGTAATTATCTAGTTTCTCCATAACACTTTGATCATCAAAATTTTCTTATTCCTTATTTCATTTTCACTATAATCTAACACATTCCCAGTTTCATTTCTAGTATTAAATCTTTATTAATTTTTAGAGGAACTTGAGGTAGGACTCGAGATGGATCCACTTCAACCCTTCTTAACAGAGAGAGGCATGGAACATGTCATGGATCTTGGCCAGATATGGAGACAAGACCAATCCTTTTGGTGACTTTAAAAGGCTGAATATATCTTGGCGCTAATTTTCCTTTCATACCAAATTTTAACATTTGTTTCCACGGGGTAACCTTAAAAAATACTTTATCACTAATAGCAAATTCTAAAGGTCTTCTCATGTTATCTGCATAACTCTTTTGCCTATCTTGAATCATTTTCATCCTATCTTTTATGATTTTTATCTTTTCTAAGGTAACCTGTACCAGTTTTGGCCCAATTAGCTGCCTATCCCTCACCTCTTCCTAGCACACTAGCGTTCAATATCTTTTACCATATCAGACTTTGTAGGGAGTCATTCTGGTTTGGTAGCTATTGTTGTAGGTGAACTCCACTAACAACAGATGATCTTCCCAACTTCCTCCGAACTCCAATATACAAACTCTTAACAAGTCTTATAATATATGAATGGTTCTCTCAGATTGACCATCAATCTAATAATGAAAAGTTGTGCTTAGATTCAATCTTGTTCCTAAAGCTTACTGAACACTTGGCCACAAACAGGAGGTAAAACTATGGTATCGGTCTGAAACTATTGACACATGCATTCTGTGTAACCTCACAACTTCATTCGTATATAATTTTTCCATTGAGTTTGTCATTCTTATTGGCAAAAAAAAGTGTAGATTTGGTTAATCGGTCGACGATGACCCAAACAACATCACCTTTTTCCTTTAGGTAATCTCGATATAAAGTCTATCGTGATGTTTTCCCATTTTCACTCGGGTATCAGTAGTGGTTGCAAAACCCTGGCTAGTTACTAGTGTTTCACTTTTACCTGTTGATAGATCCTACACTTTTCCACATATTCAACTACCTCTTTCTTCATATTCGACCACCGATAAAATTCTTTAAAATCTGGGTATATTTTAGAACTCACAGGGTGCGTTGTGAGCCTCAATTCATGGGCCTCTTGTAAAATTTCCTTTTTCAATGTTTCATCACCTAACAAGTATATTCGTTTTTTGAGGACTATCATTCCATCTTTTAGAATCTGGTATGACGTCTCAACTCCTAACTTCACTTTGTCTTTTATCCTACTAACCTCGACATCTTTTTGTTGAGCCTCAAGCACTCTATCCCGGAGCATCGTCCATACTCTTAACTGATCTATCAAAGACTCTCTTGGCTTCGCCTCTATTTAAACACCGATCTTTCTCAACTTTAATAATTCCCTTTCATCCTAATTATCTTACTGAGCTTTGACTACTTTATTTTTGCAACTAAGAGCGTTTGCGATAAATTTTTCTTTCCCTGAATGGTATTTCATTACACAATCATAATCCTTGCATAATTCCACCTAACATCTTTGCCGCATATTCAATTCCTTCTAAGTTATCAGATATCTCAAGCTCTTATGATCCGTAAATATCTAAACTCGAGACCCATATAAATGGTGCCTCCAAACTCTCAAAGCAAACACTACAACAACTAATTCTAAATCATACACCGAGTAATGATCTCATGGGCCTTTAACTATCTTGAGGCGTAAGCAACCACTTTATCGTATTACATCAATACACAACCTAAACTCTTCTTCGATGCATCACTTTAAACCATTAATCCCTTTGTTCTTGAAGGAAGTGTTAATATAGGTGTAGTAGTAAGTTTTTTTTTTTTTTTAACTCCTGAAAGCTTTCTTTACACTCTTTTATCCATTTCCAATTTGCCTTATTCTGGGTTAGTCAGGTCATGAGAATAACTATGGTGGAGAACCCTTAGATAAAATTTTGATAACTCTCTTTTAATCCAAGGAAATTATGAATCTCAGTCACATTTATAGGTCTTTTCCATTTCAATACTGCCTTAACTTTTCTAGGATTCACTGATATTCTTTTAGTCAATATAACATGTCCAAGTAAAATCACTTCTTTCAACCAGAACTCACATTTGCTAAGTTTGGCATGCAACCGATGCTCCCTCAATGTCAATAATACTTGCCTCAAATGTCATTCATGCTTCAAGTACGAGTTTACATAAACCAAGATGTTATCTATGAATACCACTACAAACTTATCTAAGTATGGTCGAAAGACCTAATTCATCAAGTCTATAAACAATGCCAGTGTGTTTGTTAACCCAAATGACATTACCAAGAACTCGCAATGCCTATAACGAGTTCTGAATGCGGTATTAGCTACATATATATATATATATATATATATATAATTGATTCTCAACTGATAGTATCCTGATATTAGGTTTATTTTTTAAAACACTATGGCCCTCTTAAGTTGATCAAACAAATTATCTATCTGCGGAAACATATATTTGTTCTTCACTGTTACCCTGTTCAACTGTTTATAATCTATACAGAGTCTAAGTGTTTCATCGTTTTTGTTTACAAACAACATTGGAGCTTCCTGGGGTGAATTACTCGGACGTATGAATCATTTATCTAATAATTCATGTAATTGAATCTCCAGCTCTACTAACTCGGTTGGCACCATCTGATACAATGATTGGGCTATCAGAGACATACCGAATAACACATCAATAATGACTTCTACTTCCTTCTCTAGAGGTACTCCCGACAACTTATCCGAGAATACATTGGGAAATTCTCTCATTATTGGAACATTCAACAATTGAATTTCTCCCCCTTTTATCTCTAAAACATACTCAAGGTAAGCTTTGTACCACTTCTTCATCATCTTCTTTATGGTCATAGCCGGGATAATACAATTTTCCTACCATCGAGTCCTTGAAGAGTTACTGTTTTCACGAAAAAGTCCATCCGAGCCTTATTCATACTGAGGCAATCCATACCTAGGATGACGTTAAAGTCATGTAACTCTGGTGGTAATAAATCCACTCTTAACTCACACTCATTTATGTTAACCCGAACCTCTTATACATGTAATCAATATTCATAGTTTCACCTAATAGAGTGTTTATAACAAACCCATTATCTATTCTACAAGGATTTTTTTTCCACCTTTCCTATAAGTTTACTCGTAACAAATGAGTGTGTGGCTTATGGATCAAATAATACATGAACAAACATGAAATTTAACTGTAATGTAAATGGAAAAATCTTAGGGCTTGTTTGTTTTTGCGTTTTAAAAAGTGTTTTAGAAAAAAATTAATTTTTTTTTTATTTTTTTTGTTTCAAATTAATATTTATTTGGTGTTTTCATATCATTTTGATGTGTTAATGTCTAAAATAATTTTTAAAATATATAAAAAATATTATTTAAAAATATTTTTATATAAAAAATATTTTAAAAAATAATATCTATAACTCTTCCAAACACGTAGTTGATAACTTGAAATAGTTGAAATCTTACTTTGATTTACAAGAAAGAGAAAATCTTGAAAAATACAAAACAAAGAAAAAGAATACCAAGTGGTTAAAATAAATCACAATAATAATTAATAGTATTAAGTAATGAATAATTATATAATCTTTTATCTCTCCAATGATAAATTGTTTTATGTTATATTTCTCTCCTCCCTGTACTTTGTATGCTTTTCCTATTATATTACACCACACCTCTCTGTTTGTTTTCTTGCTTGGCCCTTCAACCTCCTCCTCCTCTCCTTAACCAAAGGAAGAAACCCCTTAACCAAAGGAAGAAAGAAAGAGAGCAGAGACCAACCTGAGAGTGATTCCAAATTCTCCACTTCACAACTTCTGCATTTCACTTCAGATTTTGCAGAAACGTTAGTTTTCTTCTCATCTCCAATTTTTCGAAAACCAAAATGGGATTTTTATGAAGTTCTCTCAAGAAAAATCACTTCAGATTTTGCAGAAACGTTACTTTTCTTTATTTTTCAAATTCTAAAATGGGTTTTGCTGAAAATAATCTATAGTATTCATCTTAAGCATGAAAAGTTTTTCACCTTCCTAAATACTGAGAAAGTTTGAGTTTTTTACTTTGATGGATTCGAATCCAAAGATGAGAAAGGAATTTCTTGACTCAACAAGATCATCTCTATTTCCAGATGAAGTACTGGAACGAGTTCTTTCACTCTTGAAATCACACAAAGATCGTAGCGCAGTCTCTTTAGTATGCAAGGATTGGTACAACGCAGAAAGCTGGTCAAGAACTCATGTTTTTATAGGAAACTGTTATTCAGTCTCTCCTGAAATTGTCGCACGTAGATTCCCAAGAATTAAGAGTGTGACTCTCAAAGGGAAGCCGAGATTTTCTGATTTTAATCTGGTCCCTGAAAACTGGGGAGCTGATGTTCATCCTTGGTTTGTAGTTTTTGCTGCAAAGTATCCCTTTTTGGAAGAGTTAAGGCTTAAGAGAATGGCTGTTAGCGATGAAAGTTTGGAGTTTTTGGCTCTTAATTTTCCTAATTTCAAGGTTCTTTCTCTTTTGAGCTGTGATGGGTTTAGTACTGATGGGCTTGCTGCTATTGCCACTCATTGCAAGTAAGGATTTTGTCAGTTACTTACATTGCTTGTTTGTCTTAAAATCTTGTGTTTTTGTTGTTTTATCCGTTCCTGTCCTGGGTTAGATCTAAAACAAGTAGTGAGTGATTGATTCAGTTTTAGATCAAGTAATAAACTTTCTGTGTTTTTTTGGTTTTTGATTAATGGGTTTTGAATTAACCTGGCTGTTTCTGGTTATGCTTGTTGGTGACTGGTTGAAGAGTTTAAACAGTAAAAGAAGTGGTTCTACTGTTGTTTGTTTACTTTCTTTTTCTAATTTATGTTTTCTTTTTCTTGATGTGACTTCTGACCTATTAATGATGATTTAATGGATCATGGCATGTAATTGATGTCATTCTCCGCAAAGAAAAATAAAACCCTTTTTCTAATCTACTGTGGAAATTGTAATTTTTTATGTGTTACATTTTCTGGACTGTGCGGTCAAATATTT
>Ga0307518_10001381_pt1 | contig 18028 bp, 11 predicted proteins | sample 25_EM_MG_FD_203889 | JGI IMG/M metagenome (GOLD analysis project Ga0307518, IMG submission 203889) | Populus trichocarpa ectomycorrhiza microbial communities from riparian zone in the Pacific Northwest, United States - 25_EM | ecosystem: Host-associated > Plants > Roots > Unclassified | place...
TGATATTTCACAAAAACATAAGAGATATAAAAATAAATAAAGATATCAAATAAACAAACCTTTCGATGAGAGAAGGCTTTACCTCAAAATGAACATATTACTATAATAAAACTCATTCAATAAACCATAAGTGACGAACTTAAATTATCTATAACTAAGAGGATAAGTGTTTTACTATAAAGAGAGTTATTATAGACTGTGAATGCTTTTATCATGGATTGTATTGTACTGTAGCACAAATTATTGTAGACAACGAATGTTTTCACTTGTAGTGTGCATTATATTGAGTTTACTCTTTTCTAAAAGTACTGTTGAATGGGGAGGCGTAACAGCAGAGGTTACCCTTACAACAAAGAATTGCAAAGAGTATAGGGGTGGGGTTGTCTTTTTGGTTGAAAAGAAAATGATCTGTTTGGATTTTGATGGGGCAACACGACCAGGCTATAGATACCTAGCGCTTGACATGACCCAGATAACAGACACCTAGCGCTAGGGCCAGCCAGCGAGCCTGGTAGTAGCACCAGGTGCAAATATCTGACGCTGAGGTTGCCATGCCCTAGGCGCTAGGTAAACCCGCACGCCGTGTTGAAGACTTGACGAGCGGGTCTGCAGGCCCGCGCGCATATTGTAAAGAGAAAATAAATTAATATGATTTTTTTTTATATTATACAAAAGTTGGATGATGATAATTTTTTTTCATTTCATGTTAGGTTGAATATCTTTATCAAAACATGTTTGGTTTTGCGTTTCAAAAATATTTTGAAAAAAATTTAATTTTTTTTTATTGTTTTCTTTACTTCAAATTAATATTTTTGTATTTTTTTAATTTTATTTTTAAATATATTAAGATTGAGTTTGGCTGCACAGCCACACTCAAAGAGAATATATTAAGTTGGGTCCTGCTCAGCGAGACCCATTCCAGTTGGGTGCTGCCACCAGAAAGACCCAAAATAGCTTTGGGTTCAGCCGCTGCTGGACCCATCAGCCTTGGCTCCTGCTGCGGCTGGACCCACCAGCGTGGGTCATGTCCCTAGCGAGACCTATCAACGTTAGGTCCTGCTGAACCCATTAGAGTTGGGTATTGCCCCCAGCAAAACCCAAGACTTTAATTTTTTTTTTCTTTTTCATACGGTAAAGAGAAAATAAATAAATGAGAATTTTTTTTCATTTGAGGTTGGGCTAAATTTCATTATTGAAGCATTTTTGTTTTTGTCTTTCAAAAATGCTTTTATTTTTCAAAAATTTTATTTTTTTCTTTATTTCAAATTAAGATTTTTATTTTTTTTTCTCTTGATTTTTTTTCAAAATAAAAGCATTCAGAAAAATTATAATTCTAATATTGTCATATTAAAGTTGATAGAGCTCCAAATAAATGTTTTATTCACATAATATAATTTATATATTTTTATTATATAAGAGAATTTTTTTAACAATAAAATTCATTAAAAAACAATTTATAAATATTATAATCTAATATTATTTTGGGCAACGTTGTTAGGTCATTCTGCTAACCATGATCCAATGATGTTGAGCCCTGTAACCCAGCTGGACCCAATGCTACTAGGACTCATCATTAGTGATGGTCCAGCTTCTACCACAATCCATCAATAATTATTTTTTAATTTATTTTTTTTCATGTAATTTGTTTTCGATACAGTAAAGAGAAAAAAATTTAAAAGCGACGATGGGTGAGTTCAGTACCAGCTGTATATAGTCAACAGAATGGGGAATAAGAGATAGGGGTATAACACCAGTCATCTCTCTCATCGGGATTGGAAACCATATCAGCCCCTTCCCTCGCACCTGCGGCCAAAGAAGATACGAAAGCAGCGGATAGCACTGCACCAGAAAAAGCGTGCTGGAGAAGAAAAAAAAAAGCCATCCAATGCTTCTGCATCGAAAAAGGTTAAGCCACACTACAATAGCATTGGGAGGATTTCTCGGACGTGGGTGCGGGATGGATGGAAATTGTCCCTTTTGAGAAAGGCCGAATCTTAAAAATAAAAAAATAAATAAATTGATGAGATTTTTTTTATATTGTTTAAAAGTTAAGTGATTATAATTTTATTTTATTTGAAGTTGTGTTGAATTTTTTTATTTAAAAATTTAACATTGAGTCCTGCCATATATATTTATTTTTGTTTTTTAAAAAATTTTACTCTAACATTATCATATTAAAGTTAATGTAGCTCTCAATAAATTTTTGATTCACATTATATACTTTATATATTTATATTATCTAAGAGAATTTTTGAATTATAAAATCCATTAAAAAATAATTTATAAATATTATAATATAATATTATTTTGGGTAATAGAAGATATTTTAATTTTATAACATTAGTGTATGAGATTCAAAGTTTTATCAATGTTTTATTGTCTTTAGATTTTTTATTCAGTAGTTTTGAATTATATGTATTATTAAATACATAAATAAATTATGTGTAAATTATGTGTTGAGTCCTGCCCCCAGCAGACCCATTATACTTGGATCTTGTTGGAGGCAGGACCCAAAATAGCTTTAGGTTTAGCTGCACAACAAGACCCAATAAGTTTGGGACCCAAAAGCACTAGGTTCGGATTCAAATCTCTTGGGTCCTGCATCGGGACCCAAGACGTTTATTATTAATATAATAATTAATAAATTAAAAATATTCTTATTTGTGTTATAAAGATTATTATTTTTATTATAATTAATATTATTAATATAATAATTAATAAATTAAAAATATTCTTATTTATATTATAAATATTGTTATTTTTATTATAATTAACGTTATTGATATTAAAAATATTATTATTTGTATTAAAAATATTATTATTATTATTATTATTATTATTATTATTATCATTATCTTGGGTCGTGCGTGAGGACCTCTTAGCTTGGGGTCGTGCATCAGGACCTGTTAGCCTTAGATCCTGCGTTAGGACCCGATTCTCAGGGGTCCGGTGTGGTTACCCAAGGCTAAGGGGTCCTGCATTAGAACCTCATTCTCTTGGGTCAGGCGTCAAGACCCATTTCTCTTGGATCCAGATAAGAACTCGTTTCTATTGGGTCTAGCGTCAGGATCCAAGGTTCTTCAGTTTTAAGTTTTTTGTGTTATAAATATTATTATTTTTATAATAATTAAAAGTATTAATATCAAAAATATTATTATTTGTGCTATAAATAATATTATTTTTATTATAATTAAAATTTTTAATATTAAAAATAGTATTATTTGTGTTATAAATATTATAAGAACTTGGGTCAGGAGAGTTTAATATTATTATTAATATTATAAATATTATTATATTCATTAATATTATTAAATTTGTAATAAATGTTATTACTATAAAAAAAAACATATAATTGATTTAAAAGGTAATATCAATTATTATTATGATTATTATTATTAACTAGGGTGAGGCATCCCCTTCCAGAGCCAAGAAACTTGGGGCGGGAAAGGGGCGCCTCACCCAAAGAGCTTGGGTATGGCTAGAGCGCAGACCCAAATCTATTGGGTCTTGCGGCCCTGCCTAACCCAAGACTATTGATCCTCGTTAGGACCAAGGCTAATGGGTCTGTCGGCAAGACCCAAGGTTCATGGGTCCTGCGTTAGGACCCAATGCTAATGGGTCCTGAGTTATGACACAATGCTTTTGAGTCCGGCGTTAGGACCAAATGCTAATAGGTCCTGCATCAGGACCCCAATGTTCTTGGGTCTTAGGTTTCTAAATATAATTATTTGTATTATAAATATTATTATTTATATTATAATTAAAAGTATTAATATCAAAATTATTATTATTTGTGTTATAAATATTATTATTTTTATTATAATTAAAATGATTAATATCAGAAATAATATTATTTGTGTTATAAATATTATTATTTTTATTATAATTAATATTATTAATAAAATAATTAATAAATTTGAAAAATATTATTATCAATATTGAAAAACAACCATAGATTTGATTTGAAGTGTAAAATAAAAAATTATTATGATTATTATTATTATTATCATTAATAAATTTTAAAAAACTATTATTACTATAGAGAAAAAGCCATAATGTTTTTTGAAGGATTAAAAAAAATAAAAATTTCGGCAGACAAGTTAAATATTATTGTTGGGTTTGGTGTTGCAGCCAGACTCAACACTCTTGGGTTCGACATTGCAGCTATCTATCGCTCTTAGATCTTAGATTTTAATGATATTTTTTTAAAAAAATAAAAGGTAAGCCCACGATATAGCGCGAACCACTTAACTAGAATACACTAAATATCTACCTCCTCCCCGTTTTGATATATCACATGCATATATTTAAAAGAAATCAAGATGTTTAAGTTGCTAGTGTCTAAACTCCTGGTCTAAATAGTAAAAAGTAACTTCTTTCATGTCCAAATTACACCACCGACTCACCATATAGTTGGAAGCACATTAATTACTCTCATGACTTTATATTATAATTAGGACTTTAAAACGACGTCAAGACACGCCATCTTTAATGCTTTAATGGATGGTCCTTACATAACTTTTATCATTTAATAGCTCACCGCCAATTATAAAAACCTATCACATCAGATGATTACTCTTAAACTAAACAATTTAGTATTCTTCCTTCTTCTTCTTTTTTCTCCTCATGCAACTGGACATGATTCATGGATATATAAATACCAATGAAATATCAAGTGGGGGGTTTAACTAATTCAACTAATATAGAAACATCCTGATATTTCATTAGTCTTCACACATCCATCATCTTCTTTATTCTTTACATTCTACACACATATAAAATAACATTTCATTGTTATTTAACCGATTAGAATAAAATATAACCTCGAAGGCTACATTCCTCCTACATTCATCCTAATTTTAAGTATTGCATACTCCTTGAAGCCCAATAGTAGATTTTTGTTATAGGTGCTCTCTTGATCTTCAACTGCAACGGTCTCGATCTCCCAATCCATCGTGCACCATTGAAAAGTACTCTAATGGGTTTGCTTATAACGTAGTTAATGTTTTAATCATCATACAATCATAGATGTCGCATCTGACATCGCGACGATCTTTAAAAATCATCATTTAATGTTATGATTATTAGGAATCCTAACTGGTCAGTATAGATTCTATAATATGAGACTGGTTACGCAAAAGAAAAGATATTATCACCCCTTAAGCATCCTATCTGAGGTAAGCTGCATTGCTGGTTTTGTCTTAAATTGCTAGGATTTATTGTACTATGCTACCAATGGTCTGCTTGTAATATTCCTGATTCTGGCGCCAATGAATATTCAACTATACATACTTTCAATTCTGGCATTGATAAATATTATGTTGCAAAAAAAAAAAAAAGTGGTATTCCTGGCTCTAGGATCAATAAATAACCCAATAAAATGGAGTTAAAACAATGCATACATATTTTTTTAAGAAAAAAAATGTTTCGAATATTGAATTTGCATTTCACAGTAAAAATTCACAAATTAAATATATAGTAAAATACCCTAAAAAAAACACGAGCGACCTACACATAAATTCAAAAAGTTCCATGAATTGTTTTTTGAATTTTCTGATATAAAAAAAAGTTTGTTTGATCAAATATCAAAATAAAAAGAAATAAAATAAAAGGAATTGGGTTGGTTTCGTCTGAGACTAGGATCCAAATTTTTGCTTTTTTTGGGTGAGTCCAGCCTGGTCACTGGTCAAGAAAATGACCCGACTAGGTACTAGGCATGCAAGAATCATGCGTGTACAGTGATAAGTTAATTAAAATTCAAAGTGCACCGTGTTAAGTGAAATTGAAATTGTTTGATTGAGGAAGGGAAGAGATTTGAAGGGTGTTTGAAAGTATGTTGGTGATAGTTATTTTTATTTAAAAATATATTAAAATATTTTTTTTAATTTTTAAATATTATTTTTTACATCCACATGTTCTGCGTGTGTTTCGTTCTCCTGTGGCCTTCTGTTTTTGCTCGTCTTCTCTGTATTATCTCTGTTCTTGCGTCCGTGTTTTTGTTTGTGGTCTTTGGTCCAGTGTTCTCTGTGTTTTATCTGTGTCTCCTCTGTGTCCGGTCGTCTCTGTTTTTCCTGGGTTTTTTTCATTCGTTCGTCCTCTCTGCGTTTGCTTGTTTTTCCCCTGCTTTTTTTTCCCCAGTTCGTCCCCAGTTCGTTCCTCCTGATGTGTTCTGTGTGTTTCATTCCCCTGCTGTGTTCTGTTCGTGGGTTTTCTCTGTTCTTTTTCGTCCTCTGGTTCTCTCGGTTTTCTCTCAGTCCCCTGGTCTTCCTCCTCTTCGTCCTTAGTTCGTCCTCCCCCTTCCTCCTGGAGGCCTTTCTTTCTCTGGCTTTATAGCTAGAGAATGCCATACGTTTCAGTAACGTATTGCATCGTGGGCAGCTGAGGCGTTGAGGAAGATGAACAGCTCGTCTGGAAACGGTGTCGTTGCTTTTCTGTCGGTTTGGTCAATGAAGTTTGGAGATTTCACAATCAAGCCCCTTAATCAGGAAATTTCCTCTTTTTGTTTTTTAATTTCGCCCCCTAGATAAATTGTAATTGGACCCCTGAATTTTAGTGCCTTTTACAAAACAGTCCTTAGTTTCTGAATGTTTCAAATCAGTCCTTAATTAATTCTTCAACTTTTAATTCTTTCAAAATTACCCCTGGAAAAATCAATGAAACTCCCTATAGTAACCCCCGCCTTTTCACTTTGATCCTTAGACTTTAATTCCTTGCAATTTTGACCCAAATCAGCCAAAACCAATTTCATTAATTAAGCACCTGATTTCATTAATTAAACTAATTTCAAGTTCAATTAAGTCCTAAAACTTATCAATTCTTCAATTAAGTCCTTGATTTGGTTAATTAAATTGATCCAAAGTTTAATTAAGTCCTCAAACTTTCAATTTATGTTGTCATGACCTAAATTTCAATTTATTCTTCATTCAATTTATTTTTTCATTTTTTTCATCATCATTTTTATTCTTATTTTTATTATTTTTATAAAAAATAAAATAAAATAAAAATAAAAATAGTAAAAAATTGGGTTATGATAATAGCCATAAAATCAATAATTATCATCATCACCATCACCATCACTCATGATTAGGGATATCCTTTGATGGCTCGAATAGAAAAGGTCCCTGGACAGTTATGATATGCTTACAGACCCAATAGAACATATATAAAATGTGTGTTCCACATGCAAAGATTCTTTCGACCATGTTTGGAGGATAGACCTAGATGTGGTACCATAATTTTGATCTCAAATCTATTATTGGCTTTTAGAATCTTTGTACAAAGCTCATAGCCTAGTTTAGAATAAGCATCCAAGTCAAGAAAAGCTCTATCCAAGTGTAAGGGTACTATACCACCTAATTCAAAGGGTATCACAACAAAATTCAAGATTCATCTTGGATAGCTCCTTATCCATTTCAGGAACCACTTTGGCTAACAAAACAAGAGAGTCGGACAATTTTAACTTGATGAGTTGCATATCCAAAGCTTTGATCTTTTTAAATTACATTGTAAAACAAAATTATTATGTCTCCAACTAAGTGAACCTCACTTTGAAACATGAGGTAATTAATAAGGGATGAAAGTTGAGGCCTTTATAAAATCCATTAGATTGGACTAGCCACACATCCTTTCAGACTCACATTGTATCCCAATTGACAAGTAGAGGTTATAGAGGTTAGTCTTGAATAGAGATTGTATTACAAAAAAGAGTACCTACCATGGATAAAACTTGTATCCCAAAATAATATTACACCCTTAGATATACATGCCTTGAAGAAATAAGCCTGAATAAGGTTATTTCTAAAGACACAGACTTGGACAAGCATACTCGATCCAAAATTGCTCTACCCATTTACCGTATAGTTTGTAGGAAACATTAATTACTCATACAACTTTCTACCTCTAGTAATCACTTGGCATTACCATTCTTACTCTAATAGTAAACCATCAATAATTAAGGGCTATTACCTTAAATAATTATCCTTAAACTAGAAAAGATATTATTCTCCCTAATTTTCCTTGACTCAATATAAGTTTTTTTTTAAACCGTTGAAACTTTTAGATTAAGATGCTTTTTAGACTTAGTATCATAATCTTAATGACAAAGCAATTAAAAACTTAATTCTCACTATCTTTTTATCTCTAACTAAATTTTAAAGAATAAGCATAAAGTAATGGTGGATATGTGTAAGTTTTAAGTCTAACATTTTAAACTCAATTTTTTAATGGGCCCCGCAGTACAAAATGCAATTTAGTTTGTTAACAAACACTTTGCTGCGTTTGTTGCACCGCAAACGCAAAAGCAGTTGCAAAATAAACGCATATCATATTAGAAAAAAGTATATCAGAACCCATAGAGTTTGTTTTGATTTTGTATGATTTTGAGTTTTTAGACTAATTAAAGGGTGTTATGAGGTTGAAAAGTGAGTTATTAAGTTTCTTAAGATTTTTTCTAATGATTTTGAGTTTTAAAACTAATGTTTTTAGGTGAAAAATTTTGTTTTAGGTTCCAAATGACCCAAATCTTGATTTTTTTATAGTGGATAAGATGTCGCGGTTTGAAACCCATTTATTAAAAGAAACTAAAGTGAATGATGTGTTTTCCGCTTGAGTATTTTTTTTAAAGGCAAACATACTAGACAATCCGTTTATGCAAGTCTATATACATGAGTTTGACTCTACTCACTCTTCCCTTTTTATTGTTTTTATATTATTTAATATTCTAAAAGAAAATTATTTTAATATAAAACAATTAAAATGATATTTTTAAAATTATATGATGGTATCATACTTTTCAAATAAAATTATACGCTTTTAAGGTTAGTGTCACTACAAGAAAATTCACACAAAGTAATGGAAATGCCAACGAAAAATATTCCATCATAATTTACCAACAGAAAATGTGATGGGAATTTTTTGTTAGTAATTTCATATGGAAACAACAACAAAATAAAAAACAATTTATGTCAGCATTTCTAACATGTCAAAATCACCTATGAAAATGCAAACAAAAAAATCCATCTAAGATTTTAGGAGAAAAATCTAATAGTTCTAATTCATTCACAACCCGGATAAATAATTTTATCTTTTTAAAAGAAATTAAGATGAAACCTCCACCTCTCTCTTTCTCTCCTTAAAACCTCCACCCACCTGTATAAATTCAGCCACCAAAACTCTTCAGCACTGGTGCAACAGCTCTCCCAAGACCTAAACTTTCCTTTCTTGATTTTTTTTTCTTGTCAAGCTTCATTCCACAAAGTAAGCAAACCCACACTTTATGTTTTAAGTTAATCTATTGAAATCTATTTATAGTATTTGTAATATACATATATATATACATATACATATACATATATATATATATATATACATATACATATATATATATATATATATATATATGTCTTATGTATTAATGTAGAATTTGTATTTTAGGGTTTATTTGAGATTTGGTAAATAAATTTAATTTGTTACTTGATGAAATTGTATCTTAGGTGTGTTAGGATTGAAGAAATGATAGGTAATTTAATGGGTGCAAATTATGTTTTTATTAATCTTATGGTTAAATTGAAAATTTAGGGAAAATTGAATTGGCATGGAATTGATAATAATTAAAGGTATTAATTTAAGTTGAATAAGTTTGAATTAAAGAATTAATGGATAATTAGTTGAGTTCCAATTAATTTAATTTGATATAGGTTTTTGTTGATAATTTAGGGCAAATAAAATTAATGTGTAATTGATAATAATTAGGTATTAATTAATGTTATTTATTCTTGAATTGAATAAATAATGGGCAATTAGTTGAGTACCAATTATTGTTTTTGACAATTTTATGGTTTAGTTGAAATTTTAGGAAAAAAATGAATTTGCGTGGAATTAATAAAAATTAGGGTTAAGTATGTTTCAACCTATAAAGTGATTGATAATTATTGGATTATGAATTATATTTTTCTAAATTGAAGGAATTGAGTTACTTTGGGATTTAAAAAATGATGGGTTATTAAGTTGTTATTGTCTTATCCAAAAAAAAAAAAATTGCAATTGTGAATTATTAATTGGTTTGTTTAGGTTAATTGCGATTCATTTGTAATAAAAAAAATTAGTTCTAAATTTCACCCAAAAAATTAAGTTTTTTATTGTTATGTTTTATTATCGTTTTAGTATTTGTAAGTTATTAGTTTTGAATTTTACTTTACATAATGGTCTGTTATTTCACCTCCTTAATGTGTTTGGTTGATTATATTAGGGTGATAATCTTGTTGTTATTTATAATTGTTAGATAATTTTGTTATATGTGTCACACCCGGACATTGCGGCTATCTTAAAATTTTTCTTGATTATGGAAAAAAAACAGATATCTGGCATCTTGTTCTTTTAGAGGAAAATGTGTTGTTTAAGGAGTCACCACCTAATATTATGGTCACTAGGAAGCTTAACTGGTCAACAGAGATTCTATGGTTCGAGACTGGTTACGTAAAAGAGAAGATATTATCACCCCTTAAATGTCATGCTTGAGGCAGACTGCATTGCTGGTTTTGTCTTAAATTGTGAAATGTTTATTAGTTTATGTTATGATAATTTGCTTATAATATTCCTGACTCTGGCGCTAGTGAATATTCAACTACGGATACTTCCGACTCTGGCGTTGGTAAATATTACGTAGCTATAAAATAAATTTAGATCAATATTTTTATTCCTGACTCTAGCATCAATGAATAAACAAATAAAATAAATTTATTTTCCACATGCACATATATATTTTTTTATTTTTTATTTTAGCTAAATGAAATAAAATACAATAAAAATAAATTTAAATCAGTATTTTTATTCATGATTCTGATGTCAGTGAATAAATCAATAAAATAAATTTATATTATTTTTATCTATGCACTACACATATTTTTTTATTTTTTTTATTTTTTGAGGCTCGGTCCAGCTCAGCCAATGTGGGCGGGGCCAGACCCAGCTGGCCCGGCCCGGTCACTGGCCCAAGCCAGTGACCCGGCTGGGCCAAGGACGCACACTCAGTCTCTTCTGCGTGTGCACAGTGCACAGTGCCTGTGTAATTAAAATTGCATGTGCACAGTGCCTGTGTAATTAAAGATGGAAAGAGAAGGAAAGATGCAAACTTACCTGGTGCAGCTGCGGGGTGAAGACGAAGACGATGGTGACGACCGGTTAGCTCTGGCCGGCAGACACTACTTCCTCTCCTCTGTTCCTTCTTCTACGTTCATTTTTTTTTGCTTTCTTTCTGTGTTGGATCCCTCTGCTCTGTCTCTTCTGCGCGTCTTCTCCCTGCTCGTTCGTGCTCTCTGTTTTTCTTTGTATTCGTCTGTTCGGAGGGGGAGGGGGGTGGCGCAACCGGAGACGAGGTTGGCGCTCCTGCGTTGGCTGGCCAATGCCCCTCACTGTTTTTGTCTCTCCAGTCTTCTCTCTCTCGGCTCCCCTGGTTCGTTTTTTTTCGTCTCCCCCCCCCTGTTTTCTTCTTCCTGCAGTGTTTGCTCTTCTCGTCCCCCTCCAGTTCTCCTCTCCCTTTTTCTGTGGCCTTCTCTTGCTTCTATAAAGCCAGAGAATGGCCTTTCTTCACGTGTTCGTGCCTCACGATCGTGAGGCACGAACGCCTCTGTTTCTTTGAGAAGAAACAGGGGCATAAAATTTGCTCTCCTCTGTCTTGTTCGTTTCCCTGTCCTTTTCCTGTTCTCCTCCCTGTTTTTTTTTTTTATTTTTTCTCTCGAGTGACCTTTCGTTCTCTGGCATTTATAGCCAGAGAACAATGCCGTTTCTTCCGGCCATTAATTGCAGGTGTAATGGTGGCAGTGGGCATCCGTTGAAGAAGATGAACAGCGCATCCCCACAGACGGCGCCGTTTTGGTGTTAATGGTTATTTGCATTTTAGCCCTTGACGTTTTAAAAGTATTAAGCCCCTAGTTAAATTGTAATTGGACCCCTGAATTTCGGTGCCTGTTACACGTTAGTCCTTGGACTTTAATCTGTTGCAATTGTGCCCCCAATTAACCCAAACTTTGGTATGTCTTCAATTAAGTCCCTGATATCATTAATTAAATTAATTTCAAGCTCAATTAAGTCTCAAAACTTATCAATTCTCCAATTAAACCCTCGATTTGATTAATTAAATTAATTCCAAGCTCAATTAAGTCTCAAAACTTATCAATTCTCCAATTAAGCCCTCGATTTGATTAATTAAACTAGTTAAGAGTTTAATTAAATCTTTAACCCAAATTTTAATTCATTCTTTATCTATTTCATTTTTACTTGTTTTTCATCATTTTTTATATCGTTTTTCAGTAAATAAATTAATAATAATAATTAAAATAAAAAGGGTAAAAAATTGGGTTATGAAAGTATGTTTTTCTAATCTTGAAGTTGCTCCTTTCATCATATTTATGATAAAGTGGTCATTTGAATAACTATTATTTCAATGAGCCAGTTTAATGACCATCTTGAATGGATATATATAGTAGATGTTTAATGAAAAAAGTTTAATGTTAGATAAATAATCTCAAATTCGAGTAATTAGTTTTTTAAATTATAAAAACTAATTCATATATGAAATCAATTAAGGAGAAATTTTAGTAGCAAGGTGCTTGTGAGGAGAGTATGGAAAAACCACAGTTTGACTAGGTAAGTTTAAATAATCAATGTTCAATATGTTCTTATAATTAAGTGTTATGTTAAATTTATATTATTATAAACCTGTATTATTTTATTTTAATTTCTTACTAAATTTCTATACAATAAATTTAAATTATATATGAATTAACTATTGGTTATACCAGGTTGCAAGATGTTTTGGTACAATGCCCATGCAAGAGCGATGAAGAAGGTCGGGTCACTTGACATAGAGAAGTGGAAAAAGTATAAACTAAAGTATATTATAGACTATAATTGGATAATGTATCTTGGATTTATGGTATTATAAAGTTTTATAAAATGCTCAAGATCCAGTAAACAAAATCTAAATAAATAAACTTATGCTTCAATGAGCAAGCAAACTAGAGGAGCAATTTTGTTTATCCACCATTCAAAGCACCTAGTAAGAGTTCAATGTGAGACACACAATTTTAATTATGTGTTTATTAGTGAGATTTTTAACAAATTATTTAATTTTCAGGAAAAAAAGGTTTGTCGAAAACCAACCCTAATGGAGTTATATGAGAAAACTTATATTAATTAGGGTGATAGGAGGAATAAGAGAAAAAAATTATTGATAAAAGAGTGGATGCATTCATTATAAGTTTTTTGATAGTTATATTTCGTTTAAAATTATTTATTTGCATTAATAATATGAAATATAATTGAATTTTGAATTTTTAATAGGAGAGGTATAATGTCAACATGGTTGAGAAATCTGGTGAAAAAATTTACACCAGTCATCCTCAACATCCTCAAGTGGTTAGAGGCCGTTACAAGTGATGGACCTAATAGGAATCAAATTTATGGTTTGCCTATAGCATCAATATATCTAAGAACTGATGGAGGGTTGCACTGTTTCAACTCTAGACACACCATATGTCGAACCAAGCTATTCATCATAGGAATTTGATTAGATTGTGCATAAAAAGGTTTAGGAACAAGTGGTTGTTGAGTTGGAGAAGATGAGTGCACAACTGCTATAATAAAATAGGATGTTTGGGCTCAACTAAGTGCAATTATTGGTATACCTTTTTCTCTCCCTTGTGAACCTTCAACACCTTTGATTTGATGTATTAGATATACTTCACCTTGTTGATTTGATTGTATTTCAATTGAAATTTGAGTTGATATTTTTTATTGTTTCTACTTTTGTTAATGTTTATGTATGAAATTTTTTCTATCTCATTTTTGTGTACTATTCATATAAATTTACTACTTAAATCTTCTAACTATGAAATCACATAAGTATTCGTCATCCATTTAATATTATATATTGCAAAATTTGTACAAGTCAATTTTTAGAGATGCCTTTTGTTGTGGTTGTGAGTTTACTGTGAGTAATTGTTGGATTGAGGATCATAACAAACAAAACAAAAAAAATTGAAAACTCCAAAAAATCATCAATGGAATCAATATTCCATCGGCATTTATGTTGGCAATTTAACTGGAATGTTCGTAAACATTCTAGAATTTTTGGTAAAACTTACAAAATATGTAAGAACTTTTCAACGAAGTCACTAATGGAATATTCAGTCAAAAAAATAAACGGTGATGGAATTAGTGATAGCTTTCAATTTTTTTAAATTTATTTTATTTCGTTGGCAATTTCCAATTCCAAAGTATTTTTTGATGAGAAATGGATAGTAAAAGCTGATTTTTAGGTGCAAATATTTTATTGACGATATTCTATCAGTATATAAAATTGCCAATAAAATTGCCGATAGAATAAAAAATATAACAAGTTAGTTTTCGACAGTAGTATCCCATCATCGTGTTCATTAGCAATTTTCAACATCAATAGAATCTTCTCTATTTACCGACGAAATATTTCATCTTTATTTTCCAATTCTTTTTAGTGTGTTAGGAATTACTTTATAAATAACTATATATAAAACTAATATGCATAATATTCTTAAAATTTATTATGAATATTCAATCTGAGTAAAATGCCTAATGTTTTCTTAAGAAAAAATTACATTAAAAATTCTATGTTTTAATTGCGATTTAACTTTCCCTTTATACTTTGAAAAGTTATACTATATATATTACTGTTTATATAATTTATATCAATTATAATACTAAGTTAGAAAATTGCAAACTCAATAAAAAAAAAAATAGTCTAAAATATTACAAGTTTGTTACTATAATTTATGCAATGTCAAAAGTGTCGTTATAACTAAAATATTAGAAATTCGCAACTCCACATTTTATATCAAACAAGAAAATGTAAACATGTATTTATCAAAAATGTATCACAAAATCCTCATTTTTTTTGTGTATAATCGAAATATTATAAATAGAATTCCATACACAAACAATAATTATATTAAATAGAATTCCATACATAAAATTTTTATAAACAACATATTAAAATTTTTAAAAAGGTGGAAGGGGTGAAAAAGATCCTAATCTATAAGCTCCAGGAGAGGGGGGAAAATGTAAAGCTAAATATGCATGTATTTGCTCTCATTTTCTATTATTTCTTGTTTGATTTTTGCTTTTAGTTCTGCCATTATTTATGCTCTTATATTGTGTAACTCAATAGCCAATTGTTATGGAATCCTATCTCAAACCATCTCTTTAATGGCCGATGTTCACTACCAGAAATTCATCTAAAACCAACGAAATTACCGACGAAATAATTCTGTTGGTAAATTGCGATGATAATTACCGACGACCACTATTCTGTCTGTAATTCAGTCGGTATATACCAACTGAATTACAGACGGAATATATAGAATTTGAAAAAAAAAGCGGTTCAATGACGTAGAAGTTTTTGCGGGCGATTTTACCGACGGACTCACCGAGGGATTTAAAACGGGATCTCCGTATAGTGACGTGACCAATTTACCATCAGAATTACCGATGGAATCTCCAACAGAATGAGTCCGTCGATGATTCCATTGGTAAAAGTTAATATATCACCACTCTGCCGAACCTCTCCTCCCCTATTTCTCCTTCTTCTTCCCCATCCCAACTCTCCCCTCCCAAACTGCAAACATCTACCCCCCTAAAAATATCTCCCTCTTCTCAACACAAGTCATATTTCTTTAAGTTTTGTGGTCACAACATTCGTGTTCTGATTTATTATGGATTTTATCATTTTTTATAAGTAAATCTATTTTTGTTTAATTTTAACATTTAAATGTCAATTTTATTGTTTTTTTAGTATATGTATTTTGTTAGTGTATGTACATGTTTTATTGTTATTTCTCAAACAAACTTTATAGTATGAATGTATAATTTTGTACTTGTTATGGTTTGTTTTAGATTTTGTAAAATTGTATTTTTTTGTAAATTGTTGAAACTTTGTTGAATTACCGAATTACATGTGTTGTGGTGAAATAATTAAAGCTTGTTTAACGAGTCCATTTTAATTTTTATCAATGCTATTACGGAGTTGTAATTTTCATAAATTTATATGTATAAATTTGTATGGACGTTGATAATTGATAATGAATATTTATAAGAAGTTTTAATTAGTTTGTTGGATAATCTAGAGGTAAACCAATATTTTTTCAAATTTATTTACTTAACATAGTTAATTAATACATGTTGTTATCATAATTTTATAGAGGTTCGATAGAAGTCATGGATGATCGTTTATGGATGTATCGAGATTCATCCTAAGGATTGCGGATGATGAATTATTGTAATGGGGTTCAGGGTTTTATTAATTTCGCAACATCTATTCCCAGAAGTTTTACTGGGGGCGGTATTAAGTGTCCATGAAGGAAGTGTCAAAATAAAAAGTATCTGCATCCAGATGTTGTAATGATGCGTCTTCTACATAAAGGGTTCATGGAGGATTACCTATGTTGGTATGCACATGGAGAACTATTTGTTCGTAATGATAGCATGAGAGAAAGGGTGGTTGGGTCAACTTCTAGTGCTAGCAACGTGCATAGAGTTGCAAATGACAAGAGTAATCCTTACAGGAATATGGTTATGGATGCAATGAGAATGAATCAAGGTAATGTCAGTCAATGTCCAATCATAGAAGAAGAACCTAATGCAGATGTAGCAAGGTTTTTTGATATGTTGAAAGATTCTGACAAACCATTGTGGGATGGCTGCACGAACCACAGTAAATTATCGACCGTAGCACAGGTGTTCACCATCAAGTCAGATCACGAGTTGAGTGAGGATGGTTATGAAAAAATTATCGAATGGGCGAGAAGCGTTTTACTTGAAGGGAACAAGCTGAAAGAGAACTTCTATGCTGCAAAGTCCATGATGAAACCCCTCGGTTTAGGATACCAGGAAATTGATATTTGCCCTAACTTTTGCATGTTATACTACCTTGAAAATACCGAGCTGACCGAGTGCATGACATGTGGGCATTCCCGTTACAAACCCAAAACTAGCAGGGGAAAGACTATCATGACATATAAAAAACTTAGATACTTCTCAATCACACCTAAATTGCAGAGGTTATTCATGTCACCAAGGACTGCTGAGCACATGACATGGCACCAATCACATAATACGGTTGATGAAGTGATGCTGCATCCTTCTGACGGCGAAGCATGAAAACACTTTAATAGTGTGCATCCTCACTTTTTAGCTGAATCAAGGAACGTGCGTCTTGGGTTGTGTACAGATGGTTTCAACTCATTCGGGTCATTTGCTTCTTGTTATTCTTGTTGGCCAGTTATACTCATTCTTTATAATTTGCCACCGGTGATGTGTATGAGGTCGGAGTTCATGTTTTTATCTACTATCATACCCAGTCCAAGCAGTCTGGGCCGGAATATAGATGTTTGTCTTTGACCGTTGATTGATGATTTGACGAAGTTGTGGTCCTCCGGAGCTTTGACTTATGATATATCGAGGAAACAAAATTTTGTTATAAGGGCGGCTTTGATTTTGACTATCAATGATTTTCCAGCTTATGGAATGGTTTCTGGTTGGAGCACGCATAGAAAACTAGCATGTCCATACTGTATGGAAAACAACAAGGCATTCACGTAACAAACAGAGGTAAAACTTCTTTTTTTGATTGTCACGGTCGTTTCTTGCCAACGAATCACAAGTACAGAAAGAACATAAAGGATTTCTTTGTTGGCAGAGTGGAAAAGGATGTTGCACCCCCGTGTCTTTCTGGTGAAGAATTGGATGATGTTGTATCAGAGTACGATAACTTTGTGTTTGGTTTCCAATCAAGTAAGTAGAGGTTTCCTGGTTTTGGTTTGACCCACAATTGGGTAAAGCAAAGTATTTTTTGGGAGCTTTCTTATTGGAAGATGATTAGTACTTAAAAGTGCATTTTTATCAAGGTTTTATATCATTATTTTGCACTTGAAGTATCAATAACTCCTTAACTAAAGCATGTTTTATAATAACGTATCTAATAATATAAGATACCTTTAAT
>Ga0307518_10001382_pt1 | contig 18025 bp, 9 predicted proteins | sample 25_EM_MG_FD_203889 | JGI IMG/M metagenome (GOLD analysis project Ga0307518, IMG submission 203889) | Populus trichocarpa ectomycorrhiza microbial communities from riparian zone in the Pacific Northwest, United States - 25_EM | ecosystem: Host-associated > Plants > Roots > Unclassified | place...
GACGACTGTTCACTGTCTTCTTCCTCCGTTTCATCCGTTGGCAGCCAACGCGTACGTTTCTTCATTGAAGGCGTCGGTTACAGAGCATTTAGGAGGCCGGCCGTTACCACCACCGGGGCTGTCTCTGACCTTATAAAAGCTGGGCAAAGGCAACCTCGCGAGGGAGAAGGAGAGAGAAAAAGGAGAACCGAGGGGAGACGAAAATAAAAAACAACCCAGGACATACAGAGAAAGAGAGAGACCGAACAAGACAGAGGAGAGCAAATTTTCTGCCCCTGTTTCTTCTCAAAGAAACAGAGGCGTTCGTGCCTCACGATCGTGAGGAAACACTGCAGGAAGCAGAAAACAGGGGGAGGACCGGGTGAAGAACGAATAACACAGGGGAAGAGAGCACGAACGAAAAACAAAAGGAGGAAGGAAACAGAGGAACGAACAAAAACAAACGTGGGAAGAACTGGAAGAAGAACACTGGAAACACACAAAAAAAGGGGCAGAGCAAAAGAAAAAAACAGAGCAAGAGGAGGCAGCGTCGTTCGTCCAGCACAGTGCGCCATCGTCTTCGGCTACGTCTCGCAGCACAGTGCGTGAATGAACAGAAGCGAACCGGGAAATAAAGAAAGCAAGAGAAAAGAAACAGAAGCAAGAGGAGGCAGTGTCGTCGTCCAGCACAGGGCGCCATCGTCTTCAGCTACGCCTCGCTGCACCAGGTAAGTTCTTCCCCTTCCCCACTTTGCAAATTCATTTCACTTATTACTGTGCAAAGGTAATATAATTACCTTGTTACTGTTGCAAGTTCACGCATGCTCGCAACAGTGCCCAGCCCAGTCCTTACGGGCTGAGCTGGACCCAGCCCCAAGAAAAAAATAAAAATAAAAAAATAAAAATTTGTGTATGCATAAATAAAAAAAATAAATTTATTTATTTATGCACTGATGTCAGAGTCAGGAATAAAAATACTGATGAAAATTTATTTTATTTTATTGTACTTTTATTTAGCTACATAAAAAAATGTGTGCGCGTAAAAATAAATTTATTTTATTTGTTTATTCACTGACGCCAGAGTCAGAAATAAAAATACTGATTTAAATTTATTTTTTTTTATAGCTACGTAATATTTACCAACGCCAGAGTTGGAAGTATCCGTAGTTGAATATTCACTGGCACCAGAATCAGAAATATTACACGCAAACCATCATAGCATAAACCAACAAAATGTTAGCAATTTATGACAAAACCAGCAATGCAGTCTGCCTCAGGCAGGACGTTTAAGAGGTGATAATATCTTTCTTTTTTGCGTAACCGGTCCCGTACCATAGAATCTATCTCTGCTGACCAGTCAGGATTCCTAGTGACCGTAATACCAGGTAATGATTCCTTAAACAAGACCATTTCCCATTAAAAAATAAGATACCAGAAATCTGTTCTTTCCATGAAAATTTTTAAGATCGCCGCGATATCAGGTGTGCCACGCATCACTAAATGATTTTTACCTTGAGGATTGTCCTCCTCCCATGGCCTATAGAGTTTCGTTCGTTCTTGGAAATCACCTCGCATGTTGGACTCTAACTTTTGATTTTTAAAATTAACCAAATAAGGTACTAAAATAAAAAAACCATAAGAATATATGGTTTATCTAGCTCAATTAAAAAAAAATATTTTTTTAAGTTGTTTTTGTTTTAATAAAACATTGCTTAAAAATATTTTAAAATCAAATTAGTCTTGATCAGGTGACCAGTTTTCCAATTTACCCAGAAAGTTAACTGGATTGCACCGATGAACTCCTTTTAATTAGTTTAGTTTGAAATCTAATTCACATTAAATTATTAATTAACAACTTAATTAATAATTTGTGGAAGCTATTATTAATTGCTTCCACAAATTATTAACAACATAATATATTCTTATATATGTTGTTAACAACATAAGAATAAATTAGTAACTGGGTTGATTCCGAGATTTATCGAGATTTAATAATATATTCTTATGCTGTTTTTACATTGTGGAAGCTACCTGATGAGTTCTGCATCTCCCACTTTCACGTCATTTTTTAGTATGATTAGTTCAAATGCTAGCTATTTTAAACCTTGGAAGTCAAGGTTGTAATGATTTAAAGTTTTTTAAGAATGAACACTGCACCCCCTCACCAATTTAAAAGGGTGTTTATGTTGGGATAGTTTTTAATATTGCAGTTTGAAATATCATTTTTAATTATGATTGGTTGATTTGAAATATTTATTTGATTAAAATTATTGTTGAATAAAAAGTAGTTTAAAAATATTTGGTTAAAATAACTTTTAAAATAATATTGATAATAAAATGATTGAATTATTAATACATTATAAATATAACAATGCGAACCATAATTTATTCGAGAAAGCTACATTGGTATCAAAATAATTGTGGTGCATCTTATTTGTGGTCTACTGCTTCTGTTTCTTACTAAACACTAAAAAATATTTTCATTTCTTCTTCTTGGAAATCACCTCGCAGTTGGACTCTAAACTATGATTTTTAAAGCCAAATAAGGTATTGAATTAAAAAAAAACCATAAGAATTTATGGCTGACCAGGTTGATTAAATTAAAATATTGTTTTAAGATTTTTTTGAAAAAAATAAAACAACTTTATTTTAAAAAAAATAAAAATCAAATTTAATCTTCATCGGGTTGATTAATTCTCCGGTTTACCTATAAAGTAAATTGAATTGAACCAATTAACTTATATTTAGTTTAATTTAAAATTTAATTCAAGTTAAATTATTAATTAATAAATTGCTAGGTTATAAGCGAGCCACATTTAATTAATAGTGCCTTTGTTTACATTGTGGAAGCTACCATATGAGCTTCAGATCTCCCACTTTCACGTCATTTTTTAGTATTATTATTAACTAACAAACTACCATTTGCTAACCCCTGATAGTCAAGTTTTTTATTAAAACAACTTTTGAAAACGATTTTGATAATAAAATGATGAATATTCTTTTATAGTTTTGAATTTCATTATGGTGCATTGAATTATTAATAAATTACATTTACAACAATACAACATTAAAATCTTACTTATATTATTTTATTAAACTGGCTGTAATTTTATAATGTACATAATTCATTTGATAAGTTCTCTGTATTCATTATGGAGCATATGGTTTCTGCTCTACTGTCTTGTTTGTGTAACAACTATAGGAAAACAAATTTATAGATGTATTAGAGCTCCCTTTCAGGCCATAAGACTAACACACTCTAAAATTATAGCCTAATTCCGCCACTGCTTCTTTTTATTACCATAAGACTAACACACTCTAAAACACAGCGTCAGCTCCCTTTCAGGCCAAACCAGCAACCTCAGAACGATCGAATCATCACCATCGTCGGTGTCTCTCTCTTCCACACCAGTAACAAGCAACCACACTGCCCCATCTCTATCTCTGACCTGCAGAAACCACTGCTAGATGCTCATGTCTTCTTCTTCTTCTTCTTCCTCTTCCTCTTCCTCTAGACTTGGATGGCATTATGATGTGTTTCTAAGTTTTAGAGGTGAAGATACTCGCAAGAATTTTACGGATCATCTTTACACTGCTTTACAAAATGCAGGAATCCATACATTTCGAGATGATAACGAACTTCGTAAAGGAGAAGAAATCTCCTCACACCTCCTCAAAGCAATTCAAGAATCCTTGATTTCTATAGTGGTTTTCTCTAAGGGCCATGCTTTCTCCACTTGGTGTCTTGATGAACTTGCAAAGATTCTTGATTGCAGACAAACAGCTCGTCAGATTGTTCTACCAGTTTTCTTTGATATTGATCCTTCTGATGTTAGAAAACAGAAAAGGAGTTTTGCTGAAGCCTTTGATAGACATGAAGAACGTTTTAAAGAAGAAATGGAGAAGGTCCAAAAGTGGAGAAAAGCTCTTGAGGAGGCTGGAACATTATCTGGGTTTGATCTTCACAGTATCGCAAATGGGTACTTCTTTCCTTTCCCTATATCGATCGCAGATGCTTATAACTTTTACTCCAATTACGTTTTGTAATTTAAACTAGCACCATATTCACCATCTTATTTCCAAATTAATCAGCTTATGTTTCATTGATGAGTGATGACTTTCTTTTACTATGCACAGGCATGAATCAAAATTAATTCAAATGATTGTCGAAGAAGTTCTAAGTAAATTGAATCCAGATACATGAAAGTTGCCACATATCCAGTAGGTATTGATTCTCAAGTCAAAGATATCATTTCCATGTTATGTGTTGGTACAAATGAAGTTCGAATTGTGGGAATCTATGGGATGCCAGGAATAGCCAAGACAACCATAGCAAAAGCTGTTTTTAACCAAGTTTGTCACAAATTTGAAGGAAGTAGTTGCCTTTTGAATATCAGAGAAAGGTTAGATCAACACCGAGGTCTACTTCAATTACAAAAACAGCTTCTTCGTGATATTTTGAAGGGATATATTTGGCTTCACGATGATGAAGATGAAGGGATCAATCGCATCAAAAGCCAATTTTGTCGTAAAAGGGTACTTGTTATTCTCGACGATGTTGATCAATTGAAACATTTACGTGCATTGGCAGGAGAGCGAGACTGGTTTGGTCCTGGAAGTAGAATCGTAATTACAACTAGAGATGAACGTTTACTCACACGACTTGAAGTGGAAAAAAAAATATCACGCCAAAGGACTGAACAATGATGAGTGTCTTAAACTTTTCAGTTGGCATGCCTTTAAGAAGCCCCATCCAATGAAAGAATATGTTGAGCTGTCTGAAGTTGTAGTTGATTATGTTGGTGGAGTACCATTGGCTCTTGAAGTCCTAGGCTCTAATTTGTTTAAAAGAAGCATCACTCACTGGAGAAGTTTTATACAGAAATTGCAAAAACATCTTCCACGTCAAATTCAGAGGCAACTTATAACTAGTTTGGGTGATTTGGATGGTGAAGTGAAGGGTATGTTCCTTGATATTGCGTGTTTCTTTAATGGTATGGATAAAGATTACGTGAGAAAAATACTCGATGGTCGTGGTTTTTATCCAGAAATGGGTTTTGATATTCTCAGGGAAAGATCCCTTCTAACAGTCAACAGTGAGAATGAGTTACAGATGGATAATCTCTTACGAGACATGGGAAGGGAGATCATTCATCAAATGGCTCCAAACCATCCCGGAAAGCGTAGCAGACTTTGGCATCGCGAGGATATAATGGCTGTACTCGATGAATATTGTTCGGTAATAACTAATTGTTCTTCATTTAGGCAACATTTGATGAAAACTTTTTCCACAGAAGCTTTCCCATGATAATAAACTATTGTTACCTGTTTAATTCTTGTTGTTTTTTAGGGCACAGAGGTAGTGGAGGGTATGGTGCTAGACGCTCAAGCATCAAAAGATGTAGTTCCAAGCACATCATTTGCGCCAATGACATCTTTGCAGTTGCTCAAATTCAGTGGAGGACAAGTCTGCGGACACTACGAACATATTTCCAAGGCATTGATATGGCTTTACTGGCATAGATTCTCTTTAGAAACCTTACCACACAAATTTCGATTAGACAGCCTAGTTGTTCTTGACATGCAGCACAGCAACACCAGAGAACTCTGGAAGGAGGAGACCAAGGTATGAAGCAGATGATAAGTCTTTTGTTTCCATAAAATAGTTCGTATTAGCGGAACTTATGTTTCTATTCCCTTGCTTACTTCGAATTTATTTTTTCTTCTGGCTTGACAGTGTCTCAACAATCTGAAAGTCATCGATCTCAGCAATTCTAGGTTCTTTGCTAAAACACCAAACTTCTCTGGACTCCCTAGTTTGGAGAGACTAATTCTAGAAAATTGCACAAGTTTAGCTGATATCCAGCAATCTGTTGGGGAATTGAAAAAACTTGTTTTCTTGAATTTAAAGGGATGTGGGAGGCTAAAGAATCTTCCAGAAAGCATTTCCCATTTGAAATCTCTTGAAACTATGAACCTCCAGGGCTGCTTCAGGCTTGAGAAATTGCCAGAGCAATTGGGTAATATGAAAGTCTTAACTGATCTTCTATTAGATGGAACCGATGTTCAGAATCTACCCTCTTCCATTGGAATTTTGAAGAAGCTCAAAAAGTTATTGGTGTGTGGACTCCGAGTTCGTGTTGTTGAGGTTCCGCAGTCATCGTCTTACTCGGAAGAAGAAGAGCTTGTTATCGAGCAACAACCTTTCCTGCTACTCTCCCTATCTGGTTTAAGCTCATTGACAACACTCGATATTAGTTGTCGCGATTTATCTAACACTGATATTTCCATCAATCTTGGGAGTTTGTTCTCTCTCCAGGATCTGAATTTGGCAGGAAATCATTTCTCCGAGTTGCCTGCCGGCATTGGCAACCTTGCGAAGCTAGAGAAACTGGACCTGTCAAGGTGTCCAAATCTTCTGTTTATCTCAGATATCCCCTCGAGTTTAAGAGCTTTGGTGGCACGTTATTGCGGATCATTGGAAAAGGTGTCAATTCAGTCAAAAACAGCGCCGGATCTTTTACTGGGTGGCTGTGGAAAACTAGCTGAGATTCAAGGCTTGGAGAGTGTAGAAAACAAACCAGTCATTCGCATGGAAAACTGTGACAATTTGTCAAACAATTTTAAGGAGATTCTTCTTCAGGTTTTGTCCAAGGGAAAGCTTCCTGACGTTGTTCTCCCGGGTAGCGATGTACCGCGTTGGTTTATCCAATATCAAAGAGATCGATCTTCCTCAACATTTCGTATACCACCCATTTCAGCTGGTTTAAGTCCAGGAATAATTGTCTGGACTGTCTACGGAGCCACTGAAAAAGGCAGATGGAGGAGGTGGTCTCTTTGTTCTGCTTCTATCAGAAAAAAGAAAGATGATGATGAATTGTTTTATACACGACCATACTTGGACATTTCTGCAGAGCATAAAGATCATTCTTGGGTGATCTATATCCCATTTAGCAGGATTCAAGGTGCAGTAGAAGGTGGAGACGAATTGGAAGTGTCTGTCAAGCCAGGCGATTATACTATTGTAAAGAAGTGTGGTGTGCATCCAATTTTTTTATCAAGCAAGTTATAATCGACACCGGACGCATATCAAATGATTTTTATTGTATAATTTTCGTAAGGAATTAGTTGGATTATATATTAGTTGTATTATAACTTTCAATATGAATTTCAGAGATTCAGATTCAGATCTTAGACTACTATACATAGTGTCTTCTAGCTTATTTTTAGAACAATTTAAAATTATCAACATTTAGAATTTATCAAAAGTCGAGTTTTTTTTTTTTTTTTGCAATTTAACTATAATATTAAAATTTAAGAAATCTTGGTTTCTTTCTATTGGCGGGTTTAGCCTTTAAATTGGCTGGCTGTCCATTATTGGAGAGAGATGTCATAGAGATAAATATATTACAGAAAGAGAAAGACTTGAAGGAAAGCAATTGGCAAGGGTCAACAATTCAGTGTTCAATCATCTTAGGTTCAAATCAGAACACTGAATTAAATGAATTTTTAGTCATGGGATGAATTCAAAATCAAACAATAATTAGGAGCGATTATTAAGATTTTTAATACATTGGTAAGGGCGAACCCTTGCATAAATTGGGGAATATTCTTAATCCCACCACAATTTCATAACAGAAATGTAGTTAAAGCAAAAAAAACAAAAACAAAAAATTATACCTTACCCAATTTGCTATGCCTTTTGCACAATTTCCCCAAAAATCTCCTTCTTCCTTCAAGCTTGACACTTTCTCTAGGTTTAATATTGTTTTGGTATTTTTAGATTATTTTGATACGCTAATATCAAAAATAATTTTAAAAAATTAAAAAATATATATATTATTTAATACATTTTTGAATGAAAAACACTTTAAAAAGCAACCGGAACCACACTCTTAAATAGATTATTTTATTAACTGGATTGAATATAAATAAGAGCAAGCCCATAAATCATTTTATTATAGGAAAAATTAAAAATCATGCTCTGAGATCAAAGTTGAAACAAGATAATAAACAAAAATTGAAAGAAGCAAGAGAAAAAAAAGAAGCCAAGAAGCAAAAAAAAAAAAAAAAAAAACTGAAGGAGGAGAGAAGCTGAAAAGGAGAAAGAAAAAAAAAGGTTGGAAAAGTATACAACTCTGCAAATTATTTAATTCATCATCAATAATTCCCCCATAAAACAACTAATAATTAGGCCAAAGGCCCACAAAAACGAAACTAAAGTCTAAAATAAAATAATATCAAGTTTGACAACAAAAGTCAACTAAAAAAAATAAATTAAACTCAAAAGCAAAAGTATAAGCTAAAATCCAATTTCCTAACACGTTAGGCTACTCTTATCATTAATATGATAATGATCATACACGGGTGCAAATTATGCCTCGGTCTGATGTTCCCATCAAGTGGGTAATGATTTAACTATATGTTTCCTAAAATAGTTCTTTCTGTTAAATATATCAGGATTGGCTCGAATGACCTGATATAAAGTTGAAACTTTATGAGAATATACAGCTTTTATTTACTGTGAAATCAATTTTAAGTTTATAGAGATCGTTTACCTCCTCGATGTTTTGTAATCCAAATGATGGACAACAATTTTAAATTGCGTGAATACAACTTAATACCTGAACAAAAAGCAAGGGGAATGAAGATTGAATTCCAAGTAATGCAAGCAGACTTTTATAGACTTCATCAACGATGGAGCACAATTCGAGACATAGTTTCAGATCACAGCATAATCCCTACAAATCCACGAAAATTACACCTCATAACAAGAAACAAAACTCTAATTTGTTTCATTTTGTTTGTTTCCGGACATCTTCCCAAGAAACACGCAGAGAACGCAATTGAAGAGGGAGAATAATAAGGAAGATACCTCTCTTTGCCTGAGAAGGAGAAAACCCTTAAAAGCTCTGTGACCCCACTTACAGCCAATTTCAAAATCTGAGGGGTTTTAGTTCTAGTTTGGCTCTTCTTTTCATTATCTGTTGCTCCTGAGCAGCATCTAATTCCATGAATTGTCTGCAAAATTAATGCTAGTAAATTGGCTAGAAAGAAGAGAGAAATTCAACTTGAAAATTGAAACTTCGACAGAATGAATAATTTGAAGGGCGGGTCCCTTGCTTTGTTACCTTAAAAGTCATTAAGGTTGTTGGATTCAGAGACCATATTCCCGCCATTTTTGTAACAGAAATGGAATGGAATCAGTTAGTCAGTCCATGTATGTGTGTCATTTCTCTAGTACTGGTAGCCACTAATGAGCTGCCTCGTCAAGGATTTTTGCTTAGCTTTTTTTAGGTATGGAATGAGAGTATAATAGATATTGTTTTGAATTTTTTTTTATTTAAAAATATAAAAAATAAATATTTTTTATTTAAATTATTTTTTATATTAGTATATCAAAACGATTTAAAAATATAAAAAATTATTTATAAAAACTTTTTAAAAAATTATAAAACACAATTCTAACAGTAAAAACAAACATCTTTTTACTCTAATTTTATCTGTTTTTTCGAACTTTTATATGGTTATTTTTTAATAATTTTAAATGAATATGTTAAAATATATGTTTTAAAATATTGCTTTGAAATTTTTTTTCAAGAATCTTATTTAAGAGCAATTCTCCTCTAATCTATCTATTTATTTCTTTAATATATATAGTCGATGAATTCATATAAGATTATTTAAAGAAAAGAAAAATTACTAAAATAAAAATATACAAAGAAATAACTGAATCAAGATATTTTAAAGGAAGAATATATTTTTTTTAAAAAAAATTAGTAAATAAATGAGTCAATCAATCAACAAAAAAAAAAAGATTAAAAATTGATAGTGAAGTGGCAAAATAGGCTATTTTGACAGGCCGCGCTCTATAATAAAAGATTGGGCTAAGACTTGAATTGGGCCTGTTCCATGAGACAATTTTTCTACATGGATCGTTTGCTTACATCCAGAAAGACTAGGATGGCTGGAAATCAAGAAAAGATTTGTGTCTGGTGTATAATATTTTAAAAAATAGTTTTTAGTTAAAATCTAATAAATTAACCCAAACTTGATGAACAAAGTGAGTTTTAAAAAAAAATTACTTTATTTAATGGATAATAAATGATTTATAAATATTATTAAATTCTACTCGAAATTCTATTGCGATATATATATAACCAATAAATAGTCCTCGGCTAATTAATATTTGAATGAATATTTAAATAACGGCTGTAAACTGACTTGTGTCCTTGTTTTTTTATAGTATAGTGTCCTGAACAGTGTCTACTTTCATGAATCCTCTGCAAAATCAAATTGATCAGTGAGAGAGGCATTGATCCTGTAAACTCCGTCGAGAAACTCATTAAGGCCGTAGGATTAATCTCAACTTTTGAGTGGCTGTGGTCCGTTCCATCTTCTGGGCTAAAGGAAAATCAAAGAGAATATGACTTCCTGATGACCAATACGTGGCTAGCTAAAGGAGTGTAATTCATGGCTAGTTATATGGTTGTGTTTGATGCCACCACGTATTGTGATACCAAACCTAATTGGATAAGAGATATGAGAGATGCCACCCCCACCTTTAAAAAGTGATTCATAGATTTTTCATTTTAGTGCGATGAAAATTTAGTGTTTCTGTTTTCAATTACAAATCATCACATTTTCGTGTCATTATCATCAATATCTCGATGCATGAATCAGTTTCTGTTTTCAATAATATCTTTGTGTTTATGTTGTTAAAGAGAAATATATAATAATTCTTGAAATCTTAAAACGATTCTCTGTTAAGCCCACAGATTAATTCAATTCGTTAAATTCTTTGTTTCTGTACTTGTACAATTAAAGATAGATATACTGAATTCTTTGTCTTTTTTCTCCATCCTTCTTCATTGTTGGGATTTTTATTTTTATTTTTTGAATTTTTCATTCGATTTATTTTGAACCCGTATTCGTAATATGTTTCAATTTGATTCATAATATGGTCATGTTATTTTATATGACTTCCTGATAACCCACACCAATCTATCTAATTATTTCTTTAATATGATCATGAATTTATATAGGATTCTTTAAATAAAAGACAAATTACTAAAATAAAACATAGAAATAATTAAATCAAGATATTTTAAAATGAAAGAATATAATTATTTTTTAATTTTTTTGGTAACTAAATGAGTCAATCAATCAACACAAAAAAAAATTACAATGGAGTGACAAAATGGATCATTTTGACAGGCCGCGCTCTGTCATAAGAGATTGGGCTGTGGGCAGCCCTAAATAAGGCTTAAATTGGGCCTATTATTTTTATATCAGACTCTCAGTCATAGTAGGATACCAGGCATCATTAGTTTTATCATCAGATAGGAGACTAATCTTGTCTTTCATATTGTATTTGGATTTTCGTCTTTAAAATGATTTTATATAACCTGGTATTCTTCATAAAAGTTGTAGTCTTAGATATGTAGAGGATTTTGAACTTTTGAATCGTATGATTTTGATTTCTGAAACTCAAGATATACTTATTTAAATCTGTAGTCTGAAAATAGAGAATTCTGTTGCAAGTAGGATTTCAACCTGATTTTGCTGAGGATTTCAGTCCATTAGTAATTTCAATTCCAATGAGCACCATAAATAGGTTATTGTTAGTTGAAACTGAGATGTAGAATCTACTGTAACTTAGATTTTGTTCTTAACTTAGTTTCTTACAATATCCAATCATTCCAGTTGTATTCTCTCGTTCATGGAATGTTGTAGGATTGATTTGCATCTTTTTTGGATCCTAAGGCCTATTATTTCTATGTTAGATTTTCAGCCATAGTGGGATGCTCAGCACTGTTAGTTTTCTCATCAGATCAGGAGACCAATCTCGTCCTTCAGATTACGTTTGGATTTTCATCTTCAAAATGATTTTATCTGACTTGGTATCCTTCATAAAAGTTGAAGTCTTGGATGTGTACACATATCAAATTTTGCAGATCTGATTAGAGATCTAAACAAACTTGGATTTCTTCCCATAATACCTTCTTGAAAAGCTTGATATGTGTACTTTAACTTTGATTCAGCACACATTCGCATTCTGAAATTATAACGCAGTGAAAAACCTATCACAAGAAGCAAAGTCCAAAATGTTGCGGGGGGCGCGAGCAGATGCAATATCGTCTGGCGACGGCGGAGGCTCCTGTCGTGCCTCCTGTGTGAGGTGTGTTGTGTGTTGGGAAGGTTTTTTGGATTTAATCATAAAATTATGATTAAGGTTCAGGAGTCGCCACCTAGTATTATGGTCACTAGGAACCTATGGTCTGCGAGAGTCTGGGTAAGGGACTGGTTGTGCAAGGGGAAGACGCATCACCCCCAGTGCACCCTACCTAAGGTAAACTGCATTGTTTTTTGATTGTTTTTTTAGGTCGGGTTTTTATTCGTTGGTCTTTTCTAAGGTTCAAAGCAGATCTCCCTTCATGAGGGAGTCTTTACTCTATCGGGTTAAATCCTAACCGTTCTAAAGTCTGAATTTTAGCATTGTATTTATTTACATCTTGTATCTTTAATACCTGATGGTGTATTTTATCGTGTAATTTTACACCCCACAAATATTAAAGTCTACATTTGGGCCCTAAAAAAAAGATTGGAAAAAGATTTTTGACATGTTGGCCAAATCCTAATGGATAATCATAAATTGGTTATGATATCCATTTTAAAAAAAAAAACATGAAAAAGATGCAAATTTGTTTTTTATGAAAAATATACCTGGAAAAATTTTAGGATTTGGCTGCATGCAATAAAATATTTTTTCTTTTTGAAAATGTTTTGAATTTGTTTTTTGAAATATTTCGAAGAAAACCAGATATTTTAATACCGGATTTGTATTTTACAGTGTAAATATACAACCCGATATTATGAAAAATTGGCATAATTTTTTTTTTGAAAATCACAATTTTTTAAAGGATTTTTGAAAATTCTTTTTCAAATTTTTTGTTTTTTTGTTTTTTTTTATTATTTTATATAATATTATATATACATATATATTAATTAATTAAATATTATTTAAACATGTGAGCTAGGCCGACCCAAATAACTAGGCCAAGCACAGACCTAGAAACAGATGGGCTGATATCAGCCCAAAACGGTTGGGCCAAACTCGGCCCAACATATCTTTTTTTAAAAAAATTGGGGATGGGCTGGACCCGTCCCAGCCAACTGGGCTGAACTAGGACAGGTCCAGCATGAAGCAACTTAGTCACTAGCAGCCCAGTGACTAAGTTGCATGAGATTATGCAACGTGAATTATAATTAATTCACGTTGCACTATTTTCATGCAGCAATAGCAGAGAGGAGGAAGAAGAAGAGAGGAGGGAGGCTTACCTGGCGTTGAGGGAGCTGGTGACCTGACTGGTGGCGCACAGTGCGACTGGAGGTGGTGAGGCCGGTGGCTGGCTCTGGTCGCAGCCGGGAAAAGAAGAAAAAGCAGAGGCCTGCAAAGGAGAAGGAAAGCTCGTGGTTGGAACTGTTGGAGTGGCTAAGGAGAAAGCTGTTGCCCTGGCTGCCTTTGGGAAGGACAAAAGGTTCTGGGCAAGGTGGTGGCCGCTGCTTTTGCTGTTGTCGGGGTCACGGTGGCAGAGAAGAAGATTTTTACAGAGGAGAGAGAGAGAGAGAGAGAAGTGGTGCAACCACCACGTGAGATGGTTTGATGGCTACTGGAGGTGGGGATGATGGTGAGAAGATGGGTGATGAGGGTGGTGGTGGCTAAAGGTCACGGTGGAGAGAGAAAGAAGAGAAAGACCGGTTGCAGAAAAACCTGACCAGGGATAGCTAGTTTTCGGCCAACTTTGCGCTCGATTTTCTTCTCCCTCCCGAACGTGAAATCTGCTCCTATTTATAGGGGTGGAAGAGGGTAATCTTGTCTTTACAGGGGAATAATTTTCAGCCCTTGATTCAGTTGGGAAGGATCCCAACCGTTGGCTCAAAGTAGGCATGGTGCACTGTCAAATCTGCAGTTGCAGGCTGCTGAGGTGGCCTCTTTGGAGTGGTGCCACGTCCGTTTATTTGCCGGTGACGACCATACCCAGACATATAGGGATGTCTGGTGATTAGTTTCGTGCAAGGTTTGGCAAATTTGGTGGACGTTAGGTACATTAAATGCACTTGCAAAGTAGGTGACTAGACTAGTTTTTTCAGAAAAAAAAATAAAGAAGATAATGAATAGTGACCAGACGACGCGTCGTCTGGTCCTCTATTTTTTTTACTTAAAACGACGTTGTTTTAAGTTTTAAATAGGGATTTCTCCTAAGTTCAAGCAATCCTCCAGCTTACAATTTGTTGCAATTATACCCTTAATTGACCCTAAACTTTCAATTTAATGCAATTAGGCCCCTGCCAAACTTCAGCTTCAGCCCTGTATTTACGCGCCTTTTGCAATATAGTCCTTGATCTCGGATTTATGCAATTTAACCCCTAATTGACCATTAAACTTTTAATTTCTTCAATTTCACCCATGATTTTTGTCAATTGAGCCCTCATAATTTGCCGCCTATTGCAGAATGGTCCTTGGCTGCGAATTTTATCAATTTAACCTCTAATTGACCCAAAAACTTCAATTTTCTTGCAATTTAGCCCCTAATTTCAATCAATTACTTTGGTAAAAATTAAATTTGGTCTCTTAAAATTCCAATCTTCCCAATTAAGCTCAAATTAGGCCCCTAAACTTAATTTTTTACCAATTAAGCCCCAAATAAAATTAATCTGACCCATTTAAAGTATAATTAAGTCCTTGCACTTAATTAAATCCTTCAATTGAACCCAAATTAATTCTTAAACATAATCAAAATTCAATTTGGCCCATGATTAAATCAAATTGGCCTATTAAAAATTTAATTATGTCCTTGGACTTAATTTTTATACAAATCTATCCAATAATCATTTAATTTGACCTTGAATTTGTATTTTTTTTCTCCATTCTTGGACATAATGGGGTACAATTAGACCTTGAATTTCCTCCAAAAATTACAGCTTGATTTTTTTCTATTTTTATAGTCCTCCTTGATCTACTTTCTCCACATTGCCGGTCTTTATCTTATTTTTTTATTTTTATTTTAAAAAAAACAGTGATGTTTTAGGAAATAACCCAAAATTGGATTATGACACGAAACATAAAATATAAAAATTGTTATCTTTTAGCAATTAATTTACAAAGTCTCTTGGGATGCCAAACTTATAAAAATAACTTTTAATAAGCTTAAAATATATTTTAAAAAAATAGTGTAAAAGAAATATATATATTGTACTTATCAGGGATTTAAAATAATCTAGTTGAGATTGTTTACAAAGCCTTGACAAATTATCAGCCACAAGTAGCAGCAGGGCAACAAGTTGTATAATGAGACACCATATCATAATCTATATCCAATAATCCAAGTGAGTATAGTAACTGCAGAAATCCCAACTTCATGATCCATCAGTCCATTTGAAAATTCAACCCTAAGGAACACGATAACAGTTTATTGGTTGGTGAAGCTTTCATTGCATGATCACGTAAATGTACCATGAAGTAACCCGAAGCAATTATACAGAGAGTCCACATCTTACAATTTGACAGTTTGTGACAATTCATGACGGATTCATTAAGCAAAGGAAAAGCTGTACTTCGGACCATTCGACCACGATAAAAGGTTGATTGCAAACGGACACAAGCAGTCAATTTTTATTTTTATTTTTTTGAATAATCATCCAGAATATATTGAAAAGAACAAAGCAATCAAAATCATGACCAGATAGTTTTGATAAATTTATGGGCTATATAAATTGGAGAATAAAGACAAGCAACAAATTTCTGATATTCTGAACTTTTGATTTGCTATGACCCGTTCCGTCCACTAGACTAAGGAAAAAACAAAGAGAACATGACTTCCTGAAACCCCATGGCACAATCTGGGGCCAAGGGAGTTCACTAGCTGTTGAACTTCCAACTTCATGATGCATCTAGTCCATGGTAAGTTTAAACCCAATGGGCACGATAAACAGGTTATTGGTCGGTGAGGCTTTCATGGAATAATGTTGTGGACGTACTATATTTAAGCAATTAATTAACACGACAAGCTAGTTGTGACATTTCTTGACTGAAGCAACACTAGTTATTTATTTTTTAAAGAATTATTCAAACCTAAAAAAGTTATAAGAATAATTTTATATTATTTTCTAACATAAATTTTGAGAAGGATAATGAAAAAAGAAAGAAAAAAGAGTTTATTGTTCGAAATTAGAGGAAAGAAAGAAAAGGAGACTACTGTGATTAGGGACTAAAAATAATGGATTGCAACACAATATTACGAGAAAAAAAATTTCATTGTGAAGTATAGAGATGAGATATGGATTCTTGTAATTTTATATTTAATAGGACTTGTTTGTATGACTTAGATGTTAAGCACATGTTTAGAGATAATTTGTATACGTTTGAAAAATATCAAAGCTTATAAATAAAGCCGGTATGTGAAAAGGAAGAAAAATAAATGATAGATATTTATAAGCTTGCCACATTGCAGTAAAAAAACATGATTGCATCTAGAAGAAAAATTAAGCCATAAATGATATGGATTCTGCTTGATTGCATCTAGATCGAAGAAAAATTAAGTAAATGCTTAATTCAGCACATGTTAAGCATTTACTTTCTGAATTTAAAGAGATTCTGCTAGATGGATTGCTGTTAATGAGAGGTATTCCACATTAGACAATTCTGGTGCGAAGAGCTTGTCTTTTAAATTTGCCACATTGCGGACTTAGTTACAAGGAGGGTGAGAATTGAGGAGAAGGTAGAAATTTTGTTTATGGCTAACTCGAGTTAGAAATTCAGGCTGATTTCTAATCTAGGGAAACCCAATTAAAAAATGCATTTTTTTTAAATAATCTTTTTCAAAACAATTTTGTTTTTATCTATTTTTTTTTTAAAAAAAAGTCTTATCCTTGACCTTCAATTTAAGTTTAATAACTATAAAAATAACCATAAACTGTGTGAAAGGCATAAAAATACTGACATACTCACTAGCAATTTGCAAAGGCAACATTAAATATTATAGCAATTCATATGGTATATAATCCATGTGAATTTTTATTTTCATGTAAACACAGTCATATTAAATAAATAAATAAACTCCCGAGATGTTACAACTCGAGAGCTGCTTTCTTGCGCTAAAGGCAGTTAAAAAGATACATCATGAATCTCTGGACAAGTCAAATTTGAAACGATGACCCACATAGTACTTTCCAATTAACAGGGAGTCCTATGATTTGGAAAGGTAGAACAAAGAATATTTCAATGTTATAGAATTGATTTCCATCTTTTTTTGGATCCTAAAATCTATTGTTTCTATGTTAGAATCTTGATCTTGGTATTGTTAGTTTTTCCATCAGATTAGGAGATTAATCTCATCCTTCATATTGTATCTGAATTTTTGCCTTCAAAATAATTTTATTTGATCTAGTATTCTTCATAAAAGTTGTAATCTTAGATGTGCAAATGATTTTAGGCTTTTAAATTGTATGATTTTGATGTCTGAGGCTCAAGATATACTCGTTTGAATCTGTAGTGTGAAAATAAAGAATCTTGCTGCAAATAGTATTTCAATCTGATTTTGCAGGTCTGATTAGAGATCCAAAAGAACTCAGATTTCTTCTCATAATACTTTTCTGGAAAACTTGATATATGTACTTTAACTTTGATTCAGCATCCGTTTATATTTTGAAATTATAATGCGGTAAAAAACCTATCACAATAAATAAGGTTCAAAACATAAAATATAAAAATTCTTATCTTTTAGTAATTGTCGATACGCGACGTCGGGCGACGGCTCCCGCTTTTTTGTTTATTTAACAAAAAGGGTTTTTTTTCTCGATTGGGGGAAACAAAGATTTTATTGGAGTCGCCATCTAGTAATTTGAGGGAAACTAGAAATCCCAAATTAGACACTGGTCCCAGAGATTCGGGGTACGGGGTTAGTTATGATTAAGGGAAGGTAGGCACCACCCTTAAAACATCCTTTCAATAGAAAGGTTACCCTTACTTGTGTGTTTTTTGTTT
>Ga0307518_10001383_pt1 | contig 18020 bp, 12 predicted proteins | sample 25_EM_MG_FD_203889 | JGI IMG/M metagenome (GOLD analysis project Ga0307518, IMG submission 203889) | Populus trichocarpa ectomycorrhiza microbial communities from riparian zone in the Pacific Northwest, United States - 25_EM | ecosystem: Host-associated > Plants > Roots > Unclassified | place...
CATTGGAATCTACACTAAGGCATCATCTTTCAATTTTTTTGTAGCGTAACGGAGAGAATTCAATTCAAAATCCAAGCCTTCTGGAAAGCCCTTTCACTTGTCAAAAATAGTTGCCCGTGCACCTTTGCTCATCACACAAACGGAGGCTTCATGTTCTTTTCTCTACAATAAGGAAAGCCATCGATCATCAGTGGTACAGTACAGTAAAACACCATCCTAATTTAGTTTCTTTTCTTAATCCTTAATTGTTAATGCTAATCAATGTTAATTGTTAATTTGTTAAATGTTAATTGTATTGTTATTGTTAATTAATATTAATCTCTGTTCTTTTGGCCTTCGGACTATTTTTTTTTTTAAAAAAAAAACAAGAGTGAAAAACAAGAGTTAGTAGTGTCAAATAAAAACAAAAAACAGAACGTGATATAAATAGTGACAAAATGGTAAAACCAACGTGAGTTACCATTTTGCCCATCCTTGAGTATATACAAATACAAACACTTCCACGAGACAAATGGAAGCAACTAGAGGTAACGACAATCATTTTCAGTTAGAGACACCAGCTGCTAAGGTTAAGTGTCAATTCTTCTACCATCTTAAAACTCCCTCCACTTTCAGTGCCATCGTTTCCCTGGCTTGGTTGCAGAGAAACCGCTTGCAGGAGGTTTCCTAGATTCTGACATACCTTACAAGGAAAAAACAAGAGGAAGATAGAGATGTCAGGGATCCTTAAAGTATAGGGCATCGATGTACATGAAGCTATAATAGCTATAAGAACATGTCCTGCATGATAATCATAAGAGGGGATAAATGGTTAAAGCATGAAATATTCATACTCGATGAAGCCTTAGAGGCAGAGCTCTTAGCCAGAGACAAGCGTGGTAATCTTGTTTGCGCCGGTCTTTGCGAAGGCTTAGGAAGCCCAGATGCAAAAGTCAGTCTGCTGAAAACAGCAAAATTTGTCAGGCTAGGGATTCATTTCAACACTGCGGTATATAAATCTGATTAAAATCATTGTCGTCAAGAACTGCAACACAAAAACACCTTTAAATAGGAAGAAACGACAGAACATGGTAAGTGATATAAAATCTACGAATAAAGAAATGTGACAGTTTTACTATGCACTGGAAAGCCGTATAGCATCATAAAGCAAATGCATTCTTTTTTTTCTTTTTCTTTTTTTATGCTGGAGATACAAAATCAATGGTGGCTTCCCATATACAAAATGAGGAAAGAGATGGGGACAACTGACCAGAAACTATCAAAGAAGAACAAAGAGAAATGCCCATTTCACATGGAGTCTAGAAAATTAAACTGCCAATTCCTTCAGGGAAAAGTTTTAGTTTAACTACAGTAAAAGAGCAGGTATAACAGCACTGAAAGTATGCATATGATACAATAGCAGGTCCTGTAAAAATTGAGCAATAACTTTTAAATATAAACTTAGTTTTAGTGCGATTGAAAAAGTTGGGGAAAAGTGAAACAATTTATAATGTGAATATCACAACTTTTACACTGGAATTTTACTTTAGTGATAAAACTGTGAGTGGCGGTCAGAGTGTAGTATTACAGAAGACTCATGAATTGAAATGAGAAGAAAGTATCAGAAAACACCAGAAAGTAGCTTGCTAAACCCGCAAAAAAAGATTGCAGAACATTCAAATTTATCAAGGAATTGAAGCATACAAACCTCTTGTTCTCAGCCTTTCCGGCTGGTTTTGCAACTTCAGAAGGTTTAGATTCAGGGAAAAGAGTGAACTCTACTGCACTACCCAGAGAGCCTTCAGTTTCAGCCCTTGAAAGACAACCATCAGATATGTCACTTAATCGCTCATCAGAATCTGCATCTCCAAAGCCCAAGAGATCAAGGTCTTCTTTATCATTCTGATCAACACCTGGTCCCACAAACTTAGGCTGAGAGACAAATTCCTTTTTGAGTGATAAGTAATCCATTGACTTTGACTGTGGAAGCAAAGTTTTGAGATCCTTAAAGTCATCCATTGACTTTACAGAACCAGCTTCAGAGTGTCTTTCACTGTTCCCAGAACAGTTGTCCGTATCAGAAGATGCTTTCTCGAAAAGCCCTGAACCTTTCCCTCCTGATAGCCTATGATTATGCAGTGCAGTCCCAATTGAATGTCTTCTTGGAGAAGAGGAATCATACCTACGTGAATTCATATCACACTTCACACTATTGCCACTCGCCTGGAGATGCTGCAGCCGCTCAATCTCTTCATCTTTCCTTGAAATTGTCTCTTTGAGCAATCCAACCTGCAAGGTTGACTTTGAATATATTGAATCAAATGGACTCAAATTATTCAATGCAGGTTATAAAAAAATTGAAAACAGGTAAAGTCTATTGAATGCTCAAGGAAACTCAAATTCTGTTAAGCAACTGAGCTTTATGACTCGAATAACATTGGCAACAGAACAATAATCTCCTCATTCTCACCCCTATCAACTTCGAATATCTATATCCTAAGAAGGTGAAGAAGCCAGTCACTCCATGAGGTCAGGCAAATGTAATACTAATAAAGGTCAAAGTCAAAGAGATATATGCTGGTCCAGGGACACTGGTTAATGGGGTTTCCCATTCACTTTCGCATGTGCCTGTTTACATGGCTGAACATTCACCAATCACGGGTTATCTCTATTCCAGGAGACAATTCAAAGTAATCAGGCATAACTTTTATAAGTATTGATGAAAGAATAAGTTTTCAACCTGCTCCATGAGTTCTCTAATATTTCTCCCCTCTTTGTTGCTCTTTGCAGCACCTAACTCAACCCCTGAAACCCTCTCAGCAAACTTCAAAGTACTTATAGTTTCTGAATAGGAATCTACATCAGGATTAAGCTGCACAAACATGAGGGTCTTCGCTTGACCACCTAGAATGTGGAAAAAAATATAGGGAAGCCATTAGTGCATTTTAATAAGACTTAGAGAATCAAATTTACTTTATCAGACATTATGAGTCATAAATTATGACAAAGCACTTTAGATATAAAATAGCACCTAATGAACTTTGAAGTACTTGAGTTAGTTTGCTATTTCTGTATGGCACATGCTGACTCTTTTGCGCTAAAGAAAATATAACATCCCCGAGTGCAGATAATGATTTATTTATATGTTGTGCTTCCCTCAACCTTTCTCCAGTAGCTTCAGATCGATCCACTCTTTCACTACCAGCAAGGTCAACCAAGTGTAGGTTACCACGTAAAACAGCACCAGTTTCCAAGTCCATGCCATAGACATGAATGGTGAGAACACTGCAAAATAAGAGTTCAGTTAAAACAAAAACAGTTTGTTAAAACCTACTGTGCCAACAATCACCATAAAAGAGACAACCTGTGGGATCTACTACTTCTTTCATTTAGAGCTGTAGCGCCCACTGCACGGTTCATTAACCCAATGCGCATTAATTCCAACACATCTGCAGTTGATGTAACAGCATGCATGCTGGCATCAGGGACAGCCAAACCATTTGGTTGGGTTGTACTCCAAATCCCAAGTGTGTGCAAGTTAGGGGAAATACAAATATTTTACCACTAAAATCAAGATTAGTTGGAGCAAACTCTGAACTAACCAACAAGAAATCAACCAGAAAGCAAGAATTTGCATTCATAAATCAATAAAGAACCAGAAAGGATAACAGGATCGACCCAGTTAAAGCTATAGAGTTGAAATTGCCAACCATGAAAAATAATAACAAAATTGAAGAGAATGAACATGAAGGATATCTTCTGTGAGGACCATCACTTGAGAGTAAATCACGAACTTGCTCATTGTAAATTTCTACCATTTGAACACCAACTTCATATGAAATGGAGCTTTTCCTGTTTTGGGAGATCTGAAAAAGATCATGCAGCGCTCGGTAATTGACCCCCCAATCTTCTTGTGATGTCATATTAGGCCCACTCTAGAGGAAAGACACGAGCACAAAGTACAATTTGTAAGCAAAAGGTTTATAATAATGAAAATGTTTAGGTGAGAAAAAATAGATTATCATACCATTGTATAGGTCTTTCCTGAGCCTGTTTGACCGTATGCAAATATACATACATTGTATCCATCAAGGACAGACCGAATAAGTGGTTGGGTGTCTAAAAATACCTCCTCTGCCAACATATGTTAACAAGAACATAAAGCTAGGAGTCATATACAATCTCTAAAATACAAATATGTGCAACTGAATGCAAGCCTTCCAACAACTTAGGTTATTTGTAAAAAAAACAAAAAAAAGGAATTCAAAGGAAAAATGTGAAGTAAAATCAATCTTCGATTTTTGAAAAAAGAAATGAAAGAAAAGGAAAACTCTAACCTTGAGTAGCTGCTGGACCAAAAACCTTGTTTAATTTGAAAAGCCTATGACTGTCTTTTCCTTGTTTTGAAGGATTTGATATAACCAATTCACCATTCTCACCGATATATTCTACTGTTGTTCGCTTCTTAGATTGTCCAGGAAGGAATGGTCTTATCCGACAATACACTCTAATATTGCCTATGATCAGATGATAGAAAAGCATAAGCTACAAAGAAAATGCACTATAACATTTCCTAAAACAAGTGCAGCAATCAGCACAAGCAACATGAGCATACCAAGCAAAACATATGGAGCAGTGTACCTTTCAAATCCTGAACCTCGTTGTATAGCCTTCGATTTTCTGCAAGAACTGAATGATAATTTGCAGCAGCATCTGCTAGTCCTTTAAGCTTCACACCTGCTCAAGATTTTTTTTTTTTTTAAAAAAAAAAGAAAGCCCCTCAAATCACAGAATGCACTTGTTGACATCAAAATAATAAACAAAATTGAAAAACAATACTAAACTAAACTATAGCAGACAGTCAATCCTACCCAAGAAATTAAATTCCTCAGCATAACTCCTTTTGGCCTTCAAGATCTCATGTTTTACAGAGTCAGCAGCTGCCCTCAATTCCTAACAGTAAAAGCATTATTAATTTACTGACTTAACATCAACAGAAGCTCACTTAAGAACAAGAGAGTGAGGCAAACCTTCAAAGCTCTAGATTGATAATCTATAAAGCTTCTATAGGAGCCCTCTTTACTTTTCCATCTCTGTGATTTAGATTCAGAAAATGACTCGAGTTCTTTCACCCTCTTCATTGATTCTGCTAAGAAGCATTCAAGTTCCTTTAATTTCTTCTCCAATTCAACTTTAGTTTCCTCAGCCTGCACTTGCAATAGCAAGCAATGCTCTTCATGTGTTGTCTTGGCCATCTCTAGTTCATGTTTCAGCGTAGAGTTCTCAATATCACTGTGGATTTTCTCTTGCTTTGTTCTAAGTAGCTCCTGCTCTTCAAGTTTTTTCTTTTCCTCTATTTTAGTTTTCTCAATCTGCAACAAAGAAAATGATGGAAAAAAAAGAGTTACAGAACGAGCAATATAACACAGACAAACACTATAACATCTTTGTGGGTGTTCTTGCTTATCAGTTATGAAAAATGATTATATTAGATGCCTTTCGAATTAATTTTAAAAGCTTGCCACCTTCCACTTGCAAAAAGAATCGTTCATCAATAAAGCACATGGATAACCTCCTCAATTATGCAGCATGTAACAGGTACAAATATAAGACAAATAAGAAGAATATACACAACGAATTAAAGACACTATTGTGCACATCAGCTGCTAATCAAAATATATATACAACTTAATCAAATCACAGTTCCTTCAAACCTGCAAAATCAGGGGCTAAATATTTCAACTTAGGTTGCCGGCAACACCCAGCATAAACGGTACCACTATATAATGCAGTAGTTGAGGAATTCAGCAAATCTGCAGTTCTTGGTCATATGCACTAGGCTATGCAATGTTCAACACCAATGTGAGTTCAATTATTTTCTTTTCCTTTCTTTTTCCCTTCTTTGGTGTATACATAATTTCAATAACAAAAGATGCATCGTGATTGTGCTGCATTTGCCTAAAGGCTAAGAACAACCTGACATTGGAAACTAGGAATGAACTGAAATAGCATGCTACCGAAATATCGAATAACAAAGTCACACCTTGATTTGTTGTAGCTGTGACAACAAAACCTGCATTTAAATATTAAATAAATAAAAAAAGGATAAATATCAATTATTTGAATTTCAAATAAGATAGGCAAGGCAATTAAAAATTTTATTCAAGGTACCCGAATTTCTTCTGTGGTTCCAGCTGCAAGGGTCTCTAAGACTTTTATTCGTGATTGGCACTTTCCCAAGCGAACCTTGTAAAGATTGTTTTGCTACAAGTAGGCAACAAAATGATCATCAATATGCATGAGCAATATACAATATATTACAAATGAATGTAATCTAGAAGACAACTCAACATTACATCTTTCAAGTTCACTGCTAGAGTTGAAACCCGTTGTTCAATAACTTGCACAACTTTCTTCACTATATGAGCCATCTGCTATTCAAAACATACAAAGGACATCACTTAGAGACAAAAGAGAGAGAAATCAAGAAATTATTGATCAAACAATATATCAATTGAAACATGCATTCGACATGCAGTGTCTATGCATCATCTGATTGGCATACATGATGGACATGCCCATTCTTTCTTTCAATGCTTTCTTCCAGAATTCTGTTCACTAAGCTGAACAATGTTCGAGTAGAGGTATTCTGCTCAAAGGAATGAAAAAAAATGCATTAGAGCAGCATCGCTCTTGAAGTTAGCTTTCTTAATTGATCATCACACAAACACACAAGATGCCAGAAACTTACGTCCAGCCCATTTGATTTCATCAATTCCAAAATATTGGAATCTGAAAGATCAGCATAAGACCCTTGCTTTTGTTGGAACATCTCAGATAAATTGTGTACAACATCATGCACCAAAGCAGCAGACGCTGAATAGGAAACAACCAGAAGAACAAGAATAAGAAAATACTACATATAAACTCGTATAATATGAAGTATATATATAGGTGGGGTGGTGGTGGTGGTGGTGGTGGTGGTGGTGGGGGTGGGGGGTGGGTTAACCAAGATCAGGATTAGTATTATTCCCTTCATAGCTGCCCCATACAGGATCACAATAACCCCAATCAAATTCAGAAAGATCTGTTTGGACATTGCCAAGCAAATCTAATCGCGCATGCAATTAGAAAGTTGCAATTTTAATGCATACAATGCATACAAGTACAACTTCTGTTTCATACAATTTTAATGAGATAGAACCATCCATACCACTTCCATATTTGTTGTCAAAAGAATCTCTTTGCCTCTCTTCTCCATATATGGAAGAGTTTTCACCATATGTCATTGTGTCCACTTGCGAGTTATCAATTCCCTCTGAAAACTCCATCTTTGGTAGATTCCATCTTCTTCTTAGATGCTCACGGATGCTCTCTTTCCCACCATTAAATTCAATGTGTGTTTTAAGGGTCACGAGACACTGCAGAACTGGCTCCATGTATCCCTGCAAAGCATCTCATATTATCTGTTTCAGTAAATTTTTACAAGAGACAAAGACATGAAAGCTAGTAACAGAATATCCAGTTTTTTTATGCCAAATGCAAAGGCAGTGGTGTTGGGAAATTTCACAATAAGCCCCAAACCAAATGATGTGCTCATCACCTTAAACCTTATATTTCATATAACTACCAGCAAGAGCCAGCCCTGCTAGACGTCAAACTAGATCAATGATGAAGCACAATGATATAAAAGGTAAATTTGTCACAACAATGCACCAACTAGGTTTAACACTCCCTTCCAAGACCCACTTCACTGAAATCTAACTAGGAGAAGACTTATTAATAGACCTAGTGTGTCAACACATGACTATTTTAATCATATTGTCTTTAGAGAACAGATCTAATGTCAAGTCGGTTCCACTTTCCTTTGAGTTTGAATCCCAAAATCAAATGAATGATACATAGCTGAATCAATATTAGACTGAAATTCAAACTACAATTGCTTTTATTACAAAAATACAATTTGCTTACCTCCTGTATGTCTGCAAGTACAAACCTAGGCAAGGCCAATTCATCCATAGCTGCTAGAAACTTTCGGATATTTTCTGGTCCAGGTTCGGAACTGCCTCTCTAAAAGCCCAAAAAACAAATCCAAATTCCTGTTAGAAAAATTCAAAACCAGAAAAAGAAAAATGTACGAGATAAACAGAACCATACAGCAGAAACGTTGATAAGAAAGAAATCCAACCATTTCAACTAAACCAGGACAGAACTTGTTCAAAATACTACACAAGACAGTGCCATCAATCAAGTATGCTCTCAGTTCCTCCTCTGAAGCATCCAATGGCATATTTAAATGAGGTAGGGCATGGTTTAACCACTCAACCAATGATTGAATATTGACTGCAACCAAATCAAAATTCTCAACTAAGACACATAATCAAGAAAGGATAAAAAAAGGCAGCACGGGATTTTGCGCATTCCTTACCATCATCAGCATGAGCTTCATTAGAGCTGTCATATCCCCCATTTTCGCTCAAGCTGCGTTCTGGCGAAATATCCATGTTTCAATGATCTAGAATTATTTGCTTCTACGTATTAATTATGGAACTGCACAAAATAAATGTTCAAAATATTAATTTCCACACCTTAGCAACTCTAATTGTAAAGATTTTATCTACTTTAAACTCATGTCAAGAAAAATGAGAGAGTTTGTCACAAAAAGCTAAAAACGCTGGCTTTAGATTCTTTTCTTTCCCTACACTTTACCAAAAACAAAGAGAAAAGAAAAAAGGAATAAAAATCACTCCAAAATCAACTAAACAGTATTATTTAGCTTAATCAAGTTTAATAGCCTATTCTAATTAACCTCGGCCAGAAAAACAGATGCAACGAAAATTCGTTAACTACAATTTACTTCTACATCGTTAGCTACCTTATGAATTCAATAATTTTTTAAAAAAAATTGCAAAAACCCTAACAAGAGCAAAAAAAATTCTTCATTTCAAACACAGAAATCACAAATGCACTTCCATATATGACCAAAAATACGCGAATTCGCCACCAGATCGACATTAGACCCTAATTAGAAGCAAAAGGAGTGCTACGGTCAAAATGTGAGTAATGAAAGCTCGAACTTGAGAGAGATTGTTAGAGGCGGAAGCGAACATGAGATCGCGAAGAATCAACAGCCATTGCTATAGAAGAAACCGTAAGAGAGAAATCGTCGAGGAAGAAATGTATAGATCGACACCGTTCTGAAAGAAATCGGAACAGATTTCGGTTTTTCCTTTTTTTCTATTGGGGTCTAAAGATCGAGAAAGGAAAACAGCTTTGTTGGCCTATCTTAGCTGGGAAATGGAACGCGTTTTTTCAATTTTGGGTTTTTTGTTTTTTGAAATAGCTAAAACAAAAAATAATTCTGGAAGGTGGGGCCCATGGTGACCCCAGCCCCACTAAATTTGGAGTGGAATTCCCGCCTTGTAGCTGTTGTCGTTTTGGTTTTTCTCTCTTAACTTTATTTTATTGGGATTTGAAATTGAAACCATAACAAAACAAGGTATTGAAAAGTGAAACTACGACGTTTTATTGAAAAGCAGACGAATGCTATCAAAATTGCATTGATATATATATAGAAGGTGTGGTGATGGAAGACTTTTTGTTAGATTTCATAAACGTGCGGGACTGCTGACTTTTACTAACTAACATGATTTGATGTCAAATGCTACTGATATTTTTTTTTTTTGGCCCATCCAGTAATTTTCTTTGTTATTTTTTTATATATAAGTTATAAAATTTAAATAGAATGAACACGATTTAATATTTAATAAAAATAGTAATTAATTTAATTGCTTGTTATCTTATTTTTCACCTGATTCGAATCATTAAGTTTAAAAATTAAAATATATGTAACATGAATGATCGCATTATCTTTGAAACAGAGAAGGATTTAAATTTAATAAAATGGGTTTACAAATAGTCAGGCTTTGTATCTGCATATAACATTGTGTTTTTACATCTGAATTTTGCTTGTATATCATTATATGATTTTGCATGGAACTAAAGTCATTTTATTTTTTGGATTCGAGGAAACCTCACCTTCCGGAAAGCGCACTTTATGGACCTAGGTGAGCGAGTAAAACCTCGACTGTCACATGCTCTTACAAGAGGTGCACGTCATGACTCGAACCCGAGACCTACTGTGCAGATCTCAAATCCTTTGTCATCACGCTACGCTCCTTGGAGACTAAAATCATTACAGTGTATGCACATCAGCTTATAGTTGTACATAAGAAAGAGTGTGCTGATATCGTTGCGATAGCATTATTGAGCATTTGCGCTTGGTTATAAAATTGTTAAAATCTTGAAGGAGCTAGAGCCCATTCAATAAGGATATGGTGAGTTTTGTTGGATATAAAAAAATGTTTTTGGTGAAAGGTGTTAAACAATAATAAACTGATTTTTTTTCCAATTCCTATAGACAATGTAGCTGATGAAATCATTAAAAAAAAACCTCACATAAAAATTAGGTTTTTTGTGGTCTGCTGCAAGACTAGGTTAAGAAATGTAAACTGGAGTAAGCTTGTATTTGAGAGTTCCTAAAAAAATGTATCCCTAATGGAACGAGAGACTCTTCCATGTTTAAGTTAGTAATTGTATGTGAGGGAGAAGAAAATATATAGAAAAGAAAAATGAAAGTACATGGTGTGTGCATTTGGGTGTTGTTGGCTCTGTGTGACTTTGAAAAATCTGTGTACTTTGAGAGTTTATGTAGGTAGAGATTTTGTGACTCTACCATGGAGAGTATGTGTCTCCAAAGTTGATCCTCTTTCACTTGTGAGACCGAGTGTATTTAAACACCTAGCTTGGACATGTGCCCTTTGGTAATGCAGTTGTACCCGAGGTTAAAGCAAGCTACAGTGTTTTTGTGTTTGGTTATGTTTCAAACCCGGTTTTATTTTGGTGGGACCTATTAACACTTGTGAAAAGGCAGCTTGGCAACAGCAGCAACCTCATTTTCCTCTTCTATACACGTGAACAGTGGAGAATATCTCTACTGTTTCGGCTAAACCGGGTCCGGTCCAAAGCTAAATGCACTAAACCGGATCCGACCTAGTAAAATAAAATAAAAATCAATTTTTTTTAATTGTATTTTATTCGAAAAACTAGTGCTTAACATTATTTAATGACACTACATAAAATTAGAAGGAGATCACTTGATGACGTAACATTTGCAGAATTTGATCGCAATCCCAATTTTGTTCATGATGTTGTTGCGCGCTTAAGAAACCAAGAAAACTGTAGTCCTTATCGGATGAATTTCATACGTGATGGAATTGTAGATAGTTTAATGAAATAATAAAAAATATTTTATATAAAGTATTATTTATTTCATGAAGTAATAGCAGTAGTTAAATCTACAATATTTAAATTAAAAACCATCAATATTAATATATATATCTTTTTTAATTATTTTATAACTTCAATTTGAAAAATATTTTTGACCAAACACATTAAACTACTTTTTGTTCAACCTCAATTTCAACCACAGTTTTAACCAAACATATATAAATATCAAACCAACCTCAATCAAAAGTACTTTTTATAAAATAACTTTTTTCAAACCACAACCACAAAAACCACCACAATACCAAACACATACAAAGGAGGAATTTTGTCATTAGACAACTAAGGTGGTTCCCGGTAAGTGTGATGTTGTTTCATGGGTTTTATGCCTGGTACATGAATGTTGTATAAGTTGATGTGTCACGTCTTTGTAACATAATATATTTATTTTTATTGGTGTTCATGCGAGTTGGTAGGTGTAGCAGTAATATAGTTATTGTTGTTAGAAAACAATGTGTATCTGTAAAAAGCTTACGCATACAAGACATCAAAAATTATGTGGCCACATATTATAATTGTTAGTATCCTAGAAAGTAAATGTACAAATATGAAAGGAAAGGGCGTAGAGAAAAAAAAATCATGAAAAGAAAAAAATAAAATTAAATTGGTTATTGAGTCAGGTCTAGGCAACCATACTTGTTATCTAAAATGAGCGATCAGGGTGGCTAGTTACCGGCTAACTTAAAAAACTTTTTTTTTGTTTTGATAAATTTTATCAATCATTAAGCATAACTTGTCCTAAGTAAATATAAGAATTACTCTTTTAATTTTTAAGCAAGCAAGATTGCATCCAATTATTTCATCGACATTGCTCAAGTCATAAAGTTTTCCAATTCTCTCTCCTATCTTAGCAGGCATGGATTGGTTCAACTTTAATGAATGGCTTCATAGGCATTATCCATTTGTCCCTTTTTCTTCTTTTTTTATTTTGCTAGAGATAACAATGAGTAATTAGAGGTTGGATTTTTTAATATTTATATTCTATTTATTTTTTATTAGATAAGAAATTTAGATATTTATCAACTACCAATTAGATTTCAGGTATTCATATAAATATTTATTATTCAATAAAAAATTATATATATATATATTGACATAAAATACATATTAAAAAAAATCTAAATGTTTTAAATTATCCGGGATGAGTCATTATTGATTGGATTCGGATTAAATTAACACCCACACCTTTTGTTTTCTATAGCTTACATAAATTTTCAAGACAAATTTGGATAAATATTTCATCGGGAAATTAGCACTGCAACGAAATCAACTTCTTGTCTTGATTGATTTTGCCTGCTTAGTTATCACTACACACATGCCAATATAGCATGATGCTTCCTTGCAACGAAAATTAACTCAGAACTTGCTGGCTTCTGGTTACAAACAGCCCCCGGAAAAAAATGGAAAAAGAAGAAGTAGATCTTGCATTGAAACAAACCATAAGCTGATCAGCATGCTTCGTCTAAAAGATAACTTTTCCAGGATTTTGGTCAAGGAAAGCTAGAAAATAAATGCCTACATGCATGTTGACAAACAGGATTGTACCATCAAACAAAGGAAAACCAGTGGACCTGCATTCTCACAGTCCCTGGCTTCTGAGGACAAAGTAATAGTGCTACTACTCCCTCAACTAAGAAAAAAGATAAAAGTACGGAAGATAACAAAATCAAAGAATTTCAAGACATGTTCAAGAACCAATTTGAAACCAAATCAATCAAGACTCTGTAGGCATCTGGTAGCGACAAACAGGGCATGTATTGCTATTCATTAACCACTCAACAATGCACTTCCCATGGTAGATATGAAAGCATGGCATGCGTTTAGCTTCGGACCCCGTTGAGATCGTTTCTAAGCAAACGGGACACTCCAAATTTGATGATCCCCTATCAATCTTCACCTCCTCCAAGTTTTCAATGGATTCTTTACTCGCGGACTGCGCCTTTGGACCCTCATTATCACTCAATGTTTCCGCTAACCTCAAAGATGGATCTTCAAGATAAAAACCAGCAGAATAAAGAGTGAAAGTATACGGCGGAGGAAGGGGCGAAACTTCACCCAGGGCAAGTTCTGTCCGCAGCTGCATTGAAAGATCATTAGCATCAAGAACATGACTAGTGTATGATTCTGAAGAAACAGAAGACATGTTATCCTCAAAACCCATATCTTCCTGACCATCAGTACTATCATCTTCAAAATCAGAATAGTCATCTTCACTCAAATCATCCAATACAGACGTGGACACTTCGAATTCCAAGAGTATGCGTGCTGATTCATCAAAAGGGATCAATCTTGAATTATCTTGATCCCATCCATTGTTGTTTTCGTGGCTACTTATAAAGGGCATTTCACTAGACATCTTCAAAATAAGAGAGAATAAAACCCAAAGGAAAAACTGTGAACAAGAAGCGGAGGACAGGATCAAGAAAAGAAAGGGAAGAGGATGTAATTAGCAAAAAGGGTGAAAAGAGACACAAATACATACATTGTATACCTTTTTCCTTTTGGAGTGGACAAAACTCAAATATACCCCTAACTATTGGAATATAATAAATTTTACTCCCAAATAATTTTTGTAACAATTTTGTCCCCTGATTACTTGGATATTTCAATAGGGTCCTTTATTATAATTCTAAATATAAAACGTTAAATTTTCTACAAAATGATAGTGTTTCTTATAAAGAAAGTACCTTTTGAATTGGATCCGTGATCAAATATGGATGGAAAAACTTAATTGAGAATTTTTAAAACTTGAGAGATAAAATTGATTAAAAAAAAATGTATTTGGAGGAAAATTGAGTGTACTTGGGATTATTTTTTTAGGTTCATCCTTTTATTACAACTAAGGAACTAACTATTCAAAGAAAACTAAATTTTCTCGCGTTATGGATTTGAAGGATTTTTCTAGATTTTTAAACTTGATTGAAATCTAATTTAATGAACTACGGTTTAATTAGTAGAGGAAATATACAATTAAAAGAAAAAGGAAGAAATGCAAGACAAGAGAAAAATGCATGGTCACTAACAAATTCACAAAAATAAATTGCTTCTAGTCCATATAATTCTTTTTTCTTCTTTTATAGTTCCTTTAGTTATGGGGTTTTAATTTTGGTCCAGAAATTATGTTGTTTGTTTCTCATTCCTTGGGTTTGGGAGAGAAGAAAAGGTTATCAAAAAATAACAAAATAGAGAGAAAGTTATTGATTAATCACATTTCGACAATAAAAATAATCAATCTTGGTGTTGACAGATTTTATTCAATGAGAAAAGACTTATTTATGTGTTTTTTATCCTTCATCCCGCCAGAAAAAGGTAAATCAAGACTCGAGGATAGTTTTGAATTTGAATTGCTTTTTCACTTTTTAAACGATTAAATGTTAATTTAAGAATTAAAATAGATTTATTAAGGTGTTTATTATGTTTCTCATATGTTTTCAAATGAAAAAGGGTTGGAATGTATTTTTTTTTGTCCTTGAGGTTTGCCTTGATTTTCCAGTTACCAAAGATAGATGGTAGTGGGCTAAAAGCCAACCAATAGATGACAAGTCTTTTGCCATAATAAATGACGTGTCGTTTGATAAACATACTTGAGTACATAACCCAAGTCATATGTTTGACAGGTTTAACCTAAGTTAATCAGGATCAATCTAAAATATTATTGTCTAAATATGTTTTTAAAAAATATTAAAATGGTGCCGCCATGATATTTTTTTTTAAGTTAGACCAGATTTTTACTAGTTTGACAATGTCATGCTTAGACTCACTTAATCAATTGGGTTATATAAGGTCAACTTTCATCCAGTTTAATTTGAATCCTGGGATAGCCAAGGGCCTAACCCAACATGTCTTTAAATATTATTTTATTGAAGCAAGCACAATTTTTTACAACCCTCCATTATGTCTTTTTTTGTGTTTTTTTTTTCATAAATTTGATTCAATTAGTTTCATACATATGTTTGTTTTTTTATTATCATATGATTAAATAAAAAAATTAATTCCAAGAAATAAAGTTAGTAGATGACTAGGTCAATGACCCAAGTTGTGGGAGTGGTGGTTTAACCCGGGTCAATCCAAAACATCATCGATTCAATATTTAAAAGATGCTAGAATGACACCATTTTCATTTTGTTTTGTCAAATTGGGTTTTAAATTTGTTGACCAAGTCGCATTTTAATCTGATCAGGCAACCGGGTTATAAAATATCAACTTATACCAAATTTAATTTGAAAACTGTGCCAAGCAAACGACTTGGATAGAGTGTCTCTAGATTAACCTAACCAACATAACTGAGTTAAATAATGCTTTTAAAAAACATTTTCCATGACAATGCACGGTGATATCTTATTCTCATATATTCTTTAATACATTTACATTGGAATTATCATAACATTATTTTTTGTTTAATTTAAACTATGATTATGGTAAGATGTTTTTTAAAAATATATATAAAGAGGGATACCTTTTTTATTTTGATTTCAAATTGTCAAAATGTTTTTTTTTTATATTTGTTCTTGTTGTTTTTTATTTTTATCAAATAAAAGAGAGATTATACTGACATATTTTTTTTTATAAGATATAAATTAATTTTTTTTTAAAAAGTACTTATATCTAATTAATTGAGAAAAAATGAACAACTCTTTAATTACCTAATAAAACCTCTTACCTTTCTAACGTGGGATAAAGTTCTATTTAATTACCTAATATACAAGTTATATTTTAACAACAATCCCCTACTTATCTTGTAATATTAGGCGGTACCATATTTCATGCATAAAAGAAGGTATCTTTATATTTAAACCTCTTCTTAGTCTAATCATTTCAAACCTCTAAAGAAATCATGATTGCAAAAAAGCTTAAATCAAGATTTTATTCAATAAAATTGGAAATACTACACACATGATCCAATTAATTCAAAACAGAAGTTCACCATTATTTCAGCACTAATATGATCTTGTGCTACTTTCTGAATTCATGAACATTTACAGAGTTTTCTAAACTTTTGTTAAAATGGCACCACTTTATATGTTCATATTGGTGAAATTTCCATCTTACATTGAGATTTTATTAAGAGTGTTAATCACTCATCCTTTTATTTGTTTGGAATACTAATTTTGTAAATCTTGATTTCATATACAAATTAGAAAACACAATTCTTACTAATAATTTCTTATTACCCATGAATCTCCTAACTAGCAAAAGTACTAGTAAAAGTTGGGTTCCTCTTATTAGTAAGTTTAATTAAATGGTCTTAATCTCATACTAGCATAAATGTTTCTAACTAAATCTCTTGAGAGACCTTTAGTGAAATGATCTGCTAGATTATTGCAAGATCTGACATACACAATGATAATTATCCTGTCAGAAATTAATTGCCTTGTATATTTATGTTTCAAGTTGATATGTCTAGATTTTTCATTGTAAATTTTACTAAATGCCTTGGACATGGTTGCTTAACTATCATAGTGTACGAAGATAGATGACATCGGTTGTGGCCACAATTTAATGTCAATAACATATTTCTCAACTATTTTGTCTCCTTACCTGTGACTGCTAAAGCTATAAACTCGGATTTCATTATAGAATGAGTTATACATGTTTGTTTCTTTAAAGCCTAAGAAATAACACCACCTCCTAAAATAAATACTTGTCCAGAGGTTGCCTTATTATCACCTGTATTAGTTATCCAACTAGCACTAATATAACTTTAAAGTACAATTAGAAAATTATTATAAAACAATCTAAAATTCATAGTCTTTTTTAAGTAATCACGTACTTTTATAATTTCTTTCCAATGATCCTTACTAGGATTACTTGTGTATTTAGACAATTTACATATCATGAAAGCAATATTTAATCTAGTACAATGCATGACATACATTAAGCTACCAATTGCATTAGCATATTTAATTTGAACAATTGCTCTATCAATAATTTTTGTCAACTTAAAAGAAACATCATAGAGAATATTTGCTTCTTTGATAATCAATTGATTAAATTTATTTAAGACTTTATCAATATAATGAGAATGACAAAGAGCAAAACCCTCGCCATGTTTTATTGCTTTGATTCCTAAAATTGTATCTAGGGGTGTTTACGGTCTGGTCCGGTTTTGTTTGGAATGAAAATCCCAACGAAACCAGAAAATGAAATTTCCTAAGAAAATGGACGAACCGAACCGAAAACCAGTTCAAACCGAACTGGTTCAGTCCGGTCAATATCAGTTTTTTAGGGTTGAAATCGAAAAATCTAATCACATCGGCCAACACAAAAAAAAAAGGTGAAAAGAAGAAAATTTGTGAACAAATTATTTACTATACTCTCTTAAGGTCCCTGCCATAGTATGTAAAGACAAATTTGTCGAACAAGAAAATTATGCATATTGCCTGAGATTATCCGTGGTAGGCGGAGAATGCATCAACCTTTGCAAAAGTGCAATCGTGATTAGTGTGGATGAATGAGGGAGAACACTTCTAATCTTAATATAGAAAGCGTCATCCACTTCCAACAACTATACAAGAAAAGTGGAGTGGATTATACACCGGCTCACAATGGCTTATACTATGTAGATTATACACTTTAGATGATGAAGTACAATAAATGGAAGCAGAAATTATAAAACAAAAACAAAAGGCCTTTAAAAATCAAAATAAAAACTAAACATCTCTAGATGGCAACCAAAGAGAGAGATGGAATGAGAT